>TARA_R110002073_G_scaffold108803_2_pt1 | contig 49426 bp, 39 predicted proteins | sample TARA_R110002073 | Tara Oceans TARA_R110002073 (sample SAMEA4397174) | marine metagenome | biome: Polar Biome; feature: [DCM] deep chlorophyll maximum layer (ENVO:01000326); material: water (ENVO:00002006), including particulate matter (ENVO:01000060) such as... | depth 40 m
AGCCCCAGATCTGGTTCCTCAGGCAGTGCCCGAAGGCTGCGCATTGTAGCAGTCAACCGGTTACTGTCAAGCAATGCAGACAGTAACCCTCGTCCTTTGCATCGACATTCCCACTACATTCACATCTAAACTGAGATATCGACGCCCTCGCCCATTCAATGTCGAACACGCTTTAATGAATGCTTGATTGCTGCAGCGTCAGCCACGCTTTCTCTAACTTTTTCGTTTGCTTTTTCGACACGCCACCAAGCACGTCAATGGCATGACGTAAACGTGCGCGGCTAATGTCTGCACCAATAATTTCCATGCTATCCACCACCGAGAAACTCGCGGCGGTTCCGGCAATGGCAACAAAAACAGGATGAAGGAAATCCTTCAGTTTAACGTCCAGCGCCTTGCTAATACTCTGCGCCTGCGCAAACAATCCATCTCGCTGCCAATCAACCTGCGCTTCCAGTGACCATAGATAAAACTGCAGCCACTCTTTCATGCTTTCAGTCTCAACACTGCCATGCTGGAAGTGATCAACCGTAATCGCAGGCATGCCGTTAAAACAAAACACGGCTTTATCTGCCACCTGACTAAACGTCTCAACACGGGTGCGCAGGTGCGGAATAATCTGCATGACATAGTCACGGTTAAACGACCAGTTCATCAGGGCATCAAGGAACTGATTGTCATCAAGGTCACGCAACCATTCGCCGTTGAGCCATGACAACTTTTCGACGTCAAACACCGGCCCACCCAGCGACACACGTTGTATATCAAATTGCGCCTGCATTTCTGTCAATGAAAACTTCTCGCGCTCGTCTGGCATAGACCAGCCCATGCGACCCAGATAATTCACTAGTGCTTGTGGCATGTAGCCCATGCGCTGATAGAAATTAATGCTGGTCGGATTCTTGCGCTTAGAGAGCTTAGATTTGTCCGGATTACGCAGCAGCGGCATATGACATAGCACCGGCATCTGCCAACCGAAATATTCGTAAAGTAACTTAAGTTTAGGCGCTGAGTTAAGCCACTCTTCACCACGCAGCACATGACTGATTTCCATCAGATGATCATCAACCACATTGGCCAGAAAGTACGTCGGCATGCCATCGCTTTTTAGCAACACCTGGGCATCTTGTAATGCCCAGTCCAGCTCAACCGTGCCGCGCAACATGTCGTTCACTTCGCAGCGGCCGCTCTCAGGCACATGCATGCGAATAACAAAATTATCCCCTGCTTCCTGACGACGCGTCTGTTCCTCAGCCGAGAGAATCAAATCACCTGGCTTCAATGCACGATTCTCTCCAGCGTCTTTAATCTGCTGGCGCAACTGATCCAGTTCTTCAGCGCTACGGTAACAACGGAAGGCGTGCCCGTTCTCAAGCAGCTGGTCGGCGTACTGCTGATACAGTTCGCTACGCTCACTTTGTCGATACGGTCCAAACGGCCCGCCTACATCAGGGCCCTCATCCCACTCAAGCCCCAACCAACGCAAGGAGTCAAAAATAGCCTGTTCAGATTGGCTCGTAGAGCGCTTCTGGTCAGTATCTTCAATGCGAAGAATAAACTGCCCGCCATGCTGACGCGCGAAGCACAGGTTAAACAGTGCGATATACGCCGTGCCAACATGAGGGTCGCCCGTTGGCGACGGGGCAACTCGGGTTCTGACTGTCATACAAACTCCTCGGAATACGCTAGCGCCGCATTATACGCAAGTCGCGGCCAGCATGCTGCCGATAGCACAAAAGCCGGACATAAAAAAAGCGCCGATATCGGCGCTTTCGTCTCAGGCTCTTTTCAGAGCAACCCGCTGGGCAAGCTCAAGCCGCATTCACATGAATGCGTGATAAGTCTAATTGGTAGGATCCAGCAGTCACACAACTTGCAACCATCAACGGCTGACCGGCATCGTCAGTGGTCACAGTCAAAAGATCCACAACGCGTGGGCGGCTCAAGTTCACTTTGTTCGCATCCATCACCACCATCACCTGCGGCCTCAGTCGACGACTAGGGTTTTGGGCAATTACGACGCCAACCTCTTGGTTAGAAAGCTCGACAACCGTGCCGGTAGGGTAAACGCCAATGGACTGAATAAACTGCTCAACCAACTTCCCTTGAAAGGCGCCATCACGTTCAGAGTACAACACCGACACCGCCTCGGTAGAGCTTCGTGCTTCTATCCACGGGCGCGGGCTAGTAATAGCGTCAAAGGTATCCACGATGCCCGCAATGCGTGCCAGTAACGGAATCTGCGTACCCTGCAAGCCTGCGGGGTAGCCGCTACCGTCATGGCGCTCGTGATGATATTCCACCACACCTAAGACGAGATCATTGACGCTGTCCTGAGCCTCAAGAATATCCAAAGAGTGCTGCACATGCTCACGAATAGCGCGACGATCTGCCGCATCTAGTTCAGCTTCATCAGTACTTAATAACTTGCGCGGTAGACGCGCATTGCCGATATCCATCAACAACACACCGGTCACCAAGTTCTCCAGCACATCAACCTGCAAACCAATATGACGGCCAAAAACAGCGGCAAGAATCGCGCAGCGAATACTGTGGTTATAACTATAGGAATCTTTATCTTTAAGCCTAGCCAACCAAACCATCGCATCGGGGTTACGTAAAATACTGGCAACGACAGCACGCGAGATTTTACGCGCAACCACGAAATTAACCCCCTTGCCGTCCCGCGCCTCATTAAAGAGCTTGACCACGGCTCGGGTGATTTCTCGGTGATGCGGCGCAGCCTTGGCAACTTCTTTCTTAATATCCGAAGACACAACATAGCGTGTCGGCGTAAATTTCCCCAAGTTGCCACGCACGGCACCCGCTGACACCACCTTCGCTCTAGCGCCCTTGCTGAGCATTGATGGCGATGCCTGAAAATCGAGCGGCCCTTTGCCAAGCTGAACATCAATGTAAACGTGCTTACACCACACCCGAAGCTTGTCGATATCGTCCTGCGCACGCACGTGAAACCCCTGCATAGGAAAGGGGGTTTCAATCCACGGGCGATCCAGCTGGGAAACAAACATTCCGAGCTGCAAGTCCTGCGTTAATATCTCTTCTATTTTTATCGACATGTGTGCGTCGCCGGGGGTCTGGTAAGTCCGAGTCCTAATGAATAAGAAGCTTATTGGCTCAGTTTCACCTAATGATTTAGTACGAATTTAACCCTAGACGGGGTCATCAGTGGAGTGATCAAGCTCACAGTTGACGAATTTGGAGACAAACGGACATTTTGAGGCACCCATTGGCGCTTTAGCGCACGGGGCTACGCTGCCAAAGCAGCCTACCACCTCCAACACAGGGCACTTCCAGGTCAATACAGGCCACCGTACCGACGGCAAACGCCGCTCTTGAACCGATACCCTCAGTGATTAGCCCCGTTAACGCTGCGACTAACGGCATATGACTAACCAACACCCAACCATCGAGGCTGCCTTTACGCGATGCCAGCCACTCGATAACGTTCTCGGGAGAGTCGTCCGGCGTAATCAACGCACAGGTGTGCTGCGAGACATTAGGGTAGCACTCGGCAATTTGTGCTGCCGTTTGCTGAGCGCGAACATAGGGGCTGGCGACCACCTCGGAGATCTCTATGCCCTCCGCCTTAAGCTGTCGCCACAACACAGCCACTTCCCGCTCGCCACGCTCCGTTAAGCAACGTAGCTCATCTGACGGCGCAGAAGCGTGCGCTTCTCCGTGCCGGACAATATACAGCCTCACTGCGAGTCCTTTTTTAATTGCGTTTTCCCTAACGACGTACCCGATGGCGCGTCATCTGGTGAGCTGCTGGTCAAGGCAAACTCAACATCGTGGTTATGCTCTCCTTGCATCAAGCCAGCAATAACCGTTTCAACCGACAAGTCATGAAACAGTACAGCATTGAGCGCCGTCGCAATCGGCATATACACACCTCTGCGCTCCGCTTCGGCGGCAACGATCTGCACAGTGTTCACGCCCTCCGCCGTTTGACCCAGCTCCTCAATAGCCTGCTCCATCGTTTTGCCTTCACCCAGCATGTAACCCACTCGATAGTTGCGCGATAGAGATGAAGAGCACGTAACAATCAAATCACCGACACCGGCCAAACCCAAAAATGTCATCGGGTTCGCACCCAACTGAACCGCAAAACGACTCATCTCGGCCAGGCTGCGAGTAATCAAGAAAGCACGGCTGTTTTCACCGACGCCTAATGACGCCGCCATACCGGTTGCGATGGCGTAGATATTTTTTAATGCCCCGGCCAGTTCAACACCATACATATCCGGATTGTCATAAACACGGAAATAGCCGCAACCGAGAGCGTCTTGAATACGCTCACGTAAAATTTGATCGGCACTCGCAATGACGGTACCGGAGAAGCGTCGCTCAACCACTTCTTTCGCCAAGTTAGGTCCGCTCAGCACACCAATTGAGGCATCCGGTAAGTAATCTTTCAACAAGTCGCTCATCAAACGAAAGCCGTCGGCATGAATACCTTTTGTACAGCTCACCACAATCGTGCCGGGCGCAATCCACGCCTGCGCCTGTTTTAAGACATCGACATAGGCCTTACTTGGTATCGCAACAAACACTAACGTCACATTTGCCAGCGCTTCTTCTAATGATTCCGTGGCCACAACCGTTTCCGGCAACGCCGCACCAGGCAGGTAACGGGGATTCTCATGACTGTCGTTAATTACCGCGGCGGTTTCAGGGTCTCTCACCCACAGCCGTGTTTCATGGCCATTCTCGGCCAATATCGTCGCCATCGCCGTGCCAAAACTTCCTCCGCCCAGTACTGCGGCAACTTCTCTTTTTTCTGTCATTAAAATAACTCTTTTTTAGCAAGCGGTTAACGCCGAATAATTTGATTGTTACGCGACTAATTGCTCAACAACGTACCGAATAGATTTTGCAGACATGCATCAACAAACAACTGCGGTATTAACCAACCTCTGCACGCAGCGCACTATCAATATCAGCATACCGAAAACGAAAACCCTCTCTTTCTAGTCTCGCAGGCAGAACCTTTTGACCACCTAACATCAACACAGACATTTCACCCAGCGCCAGCGATAATGGCAAGGAAGGAACACGTAATAACGCGGGACGCTGACATGCCTTGGCCAGTGCGCCATGAAAACGACGATAGCTTACCGGCTGGGGCGCCACCGCATTATAAATGCCTTCGGCAGCGCTCGCGTCAAGGCAACGTAGCACCAGTTCCAGCAGATCTTCTAAGTGAATCCAAGAAAGCCATTGGCTACCGTCACCCAGCAATACGCCCAGGCCTCTTTTATACAGCGGCAGCATCTGCCCAAGTAAGCCGCCATGATGACTCAAAACAACGCCCATACGCAGGATACACACCCGAGCACCAAACTGAGCAAAGCGGCGCGCTTCAGATTCCCATGCATCACAGAGTAAATAGGTAAAGTCTCGCTTCACTGCCGGGCTCGTCTCCACCAGCTCAGCATTTCCGGCATTACCATAAAACCCTACCGCCGAACCATTAATAAAAACGCCCGGTTTCTTATCAAGACGAGAAAACAAATCGTAAAGTGATTGCGTAATACCAACCCGACTATCAATTAACTTTTGTTTACGCCGTTTACTCCAACGACCGCCAGCAATACTTTCGCCGGCAAAATTGACTACACCGTCAAACGCAGTGTCATCCGGCACCTTGTCCAAAGAATCAATCAAGACAACCGATCCTGGCAACTTTTTTGCTGCCCGCCATGGATGACGACTTAACACCCATAACTCATGACCACGAGCCGATAACGCGACACACAGCCGCGTACCGATAAAACCTGAACCACCCGTAATCAATAAGCGCATTTAGCGTGCCATCTCTTTAACGGATTTAATATCAGCGGGCATGTAGAAATATTCTAGCGTGCCACTACCCAGTCGTACCGCCAGCTTCACTTCCTTTTTATTGACGGACAACAAAACGCCGGTGCGGCTTTTCCCGTCCACCGAGGAAATTTCAACGGTCTTTCCGACAAGCGAGACTAGACGCGCCAACGCCGCGTCACCCTCTTGTACGGCAGGAGAAGAGATGGGGGTTTCTGTTGGCGGCGAGGCTACAGACGACTTTTCATCCTGCTGCACTACCGGCTCCGAAACGGTACTTGTCGGCGCCGTTGGCACTGCGCTGCCATCAATAGCCGACGAAGCAGCCGCAGTCGTTTCGCTTGTGATCGGTTCTAAAGTAATTTCACGACCAGACTCAAGCTGTAATTTAACGATGTCTTGACGCGCAGCGGTATACTGCACCACACCGCTACCTACATTGCTTTCTAACTGCAGTAATCCACGACGCATACCAATAATTTTTGATACTCTTTTCTCGCCTTTCTTATCGGTAATCAAGACACGTTGATCTGTCATCGACTCAAGATCGGCAAACGCCATTTCCAGCGGCGGCTCAACTTTCTTTTCAGCATCGTCCAGCGCATTAGGCTTTTTAATACCTAAGCCATTGCCACCCTCACTGAGAACGGTGGTTTCAACACCGCCAGGGAGTAAAGACCAACCAAGCTCCCCGCGTTCAAATTGCAAACGCTTTTCAATCGTTCGGCCACCGAAGAGATAAACACGCGCAATGGAAGTGCCCGACTGCCTGCCCAGCTGCATAGTCGTGTTCAAGAGCTGGACTCTCTCAACCGCCGCTTCCGGGTACTGATTTTTGACATACTGCTTCGCCAAGTAGCGCAACGTATCGATGTGGTCATAGGTCAAATCAACACCACCACGCCGATAACGGAGATGATTAGTGTTCGCAACGAACTCACCAACAAGATAGCTGCCTTTAGCGCCCGGCAGCACTAACTGCAAATAGCCTTTAAGCTGGTTATCTGACAGCGGAGCCAATTGCAGCTCCATGCTATAGCCGGATTTAAAAATGGTTGTCTCAGGCAATCCTCCCCCTGTCGGAACGATTGAGATCTGTACTTCAGGTGCGCTGGAGTCCGTTACCTGGACATACAAATCTTCACGCTCAGTCATTTCCTTTTCTGCGGCGCCAGTTAAAATGCGCACCTCCACACTCGGAATAAATCCGCTGCCGTGCTGAATCGAGAGAACACCATCGATCAACTCCGCACGAGTCGTTTTAAAGGGCCGACCATAAATCACACCAGACAGACGAGAGTCGCCACCGTCATTCACATTGATCAGTAAAGCGGCATTCGCAGCAACGCCATCCGCAGCGCCAGCGACCTTGCTGCCACTGAGTATTTGGCTTTTCATAACCACCGGACCACGCCCTTCCAGCGTCTCTGGGTTTTGCGCAACGAAAACACCAATCCCCGCACACACTGCAAACGTGCCCATCACGCGCAACATCACCGCTGGCCACACCGCAGACCAATGCTCCCGAACATGCGTCATACTAGTAAACGGTAAAATAACCGTTATCCAGCTTCGACCTCTACCCGTGACGTCGTGCGCCAATACAAGCGTGCCAACAATAATGAATGTAATGCCTATAATTAGCAGGGTTCCCGCCATAACGCTTAATGCTCCCCAGTAGTATCGCAGTCTGTATACTTAACTCGCGTGTTGGCACTTTACAAAGCCTGTCTCAGTTAATCCACTCGGAGCTGCTATCCCTTGTCTACAGGTGAACGCCATCACATTACAAAAGGTGTTTTATACTCGCTGGCCACCAGCCTAGTCGCCAGCTCCGCTGCAGCGGTAGTAAAATATTTAGCGGCCGAGCTTTCACCATGGCTTATCGTCTGGCTGCAATACGGCATATGCACCTTGCTGATGCTGCCCTGGGTCTATCGTCATGGCATTCAAGGCCTACGCTCCGAACGTTACAGCCTTCATCTTATTCGCTCCCTTGGCGGCTGGCTCGGCTTTACTACCTATTATCTTGCCATTCCCTTGATTCCACTTGTTGACGCTAGCCTGCTACGCGCCGCTGCACCCCTGTGGGTTCCTCTGATCGTCTGGGCCAGTTTCTCCGAACGCATACCCGCTCTACGCTGGGCGGCGCTCATATCTGGTTTCGTCGGCATTTGCTTTATCGTCAGCGCAGGCGATTCCGTTAGCACTGACAGCGACCACTCCTTAAACATTGGTCATATTATTGGTCTCGCTGCAGGCTTTGGCTTAGCAGTCTCCATGGCGTTCACCCGAGCACTATCGGCTTCCGAGCCTGCTGGGCGAGTGTTGTTTTACTACTTTAGCTTCGCGTTTCTCGCCAGCACACCAATGGCCATCATTCACTGGTCCCCCATTGCCATCAATCTATGGCCAGCGCTGGCCTACGTGGGCGCGTCCATCTTTCTCACCATGATCTTTTACACCCGTGCATACAGCTATGCGCCAACCACCATCGTTGCCCCACTCGGTTACATTGCCATTCCTATTGCTGCCGTTATTGATTGGATCTTCTGGGGCCACCTTCCCAATGGCATGGTGACGATTGGTTGCATCATTGTGATCTGCAGTGGCGCGCTTGCAGTAACAATTGGCCGTCAACAGCGCAGTGAACACTGACTAAGCGATCTCCACGCTCACGGATCTTTTATCACCGTTAATCGGCATCTTTAAAAAAAAACTTGTCTCCGAATTTAAGCCGCGATATATAGCAAAGATGGAACCGGGGGTATGCTTTCGCGCATAACGGTTTCGTAACACAGGTCAGGTTTAATGCTCATGGGTCATAGGTGTAAAAGCACTTAAGTGCTCTACGCTAAAGGCTCTGCGGAGACGTCGAGGCTGGACATGGCTAATACACGAATAGAAACAGAACTTGAAGAACCGGATGATCTACTGATGAATGATGACGTTGATTTCGTCGACACTGATCTTGAGGAAGAGCAGGAGGAGCGATCCACCCGCGCGAAAAGCTTTAACCTCGATATGAGACATCGTATCGAAGACAGGCTGGAAGAGCGTAGGCTGCTTCAAGAACTCAATGAGTATGAGTTCCCTGAGGACGATGACGACGACACACTGCACTAAACCCCTCAGCACCAGCAGACATCAGTGGCCAGCGGTACTTGGCCACTGAGCGTCGCTGAGTTCACCTAATAATATTTCTCGTCAAGTTGCCGCCGCTCTTCTCTGTCTAGGCTCAATTGTCTACGCTCAATCAGCGACAAGCTGGTCGGAAGGCAACCAATAGAGCCCAAGCGCGACATCCGTTCGGTCGAACTGAACCAGACAATGCTCTCTATCCTGTCTGATTTCTCTACGCAGCACCGTGCCCAAATCATCTGCATGCAGCGACAAAACGGTTGGAGAAACGTACGGTTTTTCTACCAGACCCACTCGCTGGCCAACCCTGAAGCCCACCATAACATCCCCGAATTACTCGCAAGCCAACCCGTAGGCTACCCATTAAGGTAACAAACGCCTGTAAGTGATTAGCTCTATTCTAAGTAAGGAAAGGCGTAGGGGTACCTGCAAGACAAAGCTATCAGGCGCTTCATAGGACGAGACAAACAACTACCGATAGACAACGAAGCGGCCGATAAAAAACCATAAAAAAGGCAAGCCATACAAGGATGGCCTGCCCTTTATCACCACTAACGCATCAGGAAAGTTAAGCTCCTAACGATAAACGGCCTATAAAAAAGCCGCTACACGACAAGACTTACCAGCCTGTAAGCTCTTTTAACGTCAATCCCATCTCCGACGGGTTACGTGTTGTCCGAACGCCAGCCGCTTCAAGCGCCGCAAATTTCTCATCTGCGGTTCCCTTACCACCGGAAATAATAGCGCCAGCATGCCCCATGCGCTTACCCGCCGGCGCCGCAACGCCGGCAATATACGAAACAACAGGCTTAGTGACGTGATCTTTAATATAGGCAGCCGCTTCATCTTCTGCCGTGCCGCCGATTTCGCCGACCATAATAATGGCTTCGGTCTGCGGATCTTTCTCGAACAACGCCAATGCATCGATAAAGGTCGTGCCGGGTATTGGATCGCCGCCAATACCAATACAGGTAGACTGACCAAACCCTAATGCCGTTGTTTGATTAACCGCTTCGTACGTCAACGTACCGGAGCGAGACACAATACCGACCTTACCCGGCAAATGAATATGCCCTGGCATAATACCGATCTTACATTCGCCGGGCGTAATCACACCGGGGCAATTCGGCCCGATCAATCGCACTCCGCCTTTACGCTCGATGTACTCTTTTACATAAAGCATATCCAACGCGGCAATGCCTTCGGTAATGCAAACAATCAGTTCAATGCCCGCATCCGCCGCTTCAATAATTGAGTCTTTACAGAACGCCGCTGGAACGTAAATTACCGACGCTGTTGCGCCAGTTTCCGCAACACACTCGGCAACGGTATTAAACACCGGCAAGCCCAAATGCTTCTGGCCGCCTTTGCCCGGTGTAACACCACCGACCATCTTGGTGCCATAAGCGATAGCCTGCTCGGAGTGCAAAGTGCCCTGTGAGCCGGTAAAACCCTGACAAAGAACTCGGGTATCTTTATTAATTAATACGCTCACGCTACACCCCCTGCGGCCTTCACTACTTGCTCTGCCGCATCGTTAAAGCCGGTCGCGGCAATAATTGCCAGACCACTTTCCGCTAATTTCTTCGAACCAAGCTCTGCATTATTACCTTCGAGCCGGACCACAACGGGCACCTTAACGCCAACGTCTTTGACTGCAGCAATAATACCTTCGGCAATCAAATCGCAGCGAACAATGCCACCAAAAATATTCACCAACACGGCTTTCACTTTGTCGTCAGAGAGAATGATCTTAAACGCTTCTGTGACGCGCTCTTTCGTCGCGCCGCCGCCTACATCCAAAAAATTCGCTGGGAAGCCACCCTTTAATTGGATCAAATCCATGGTCGCCATCGCCAAGCCCGCGCCGTTAACCATGCAGCCAATCGTGCCGTCCAATGCAACATAATTGAGTTCCCACTCAGCAGCACGACGCTCGCGCTCATCTTCCTGAGAAGGGTCTTCCATTTCCTTTAATTTCTTTTGTCGATACAAGGCGCTACCGTCGATGGCAACCTTTGCATCCAAGCAATGCAAATCGCCGTCAGTGGTAACAACCAATGGGTTGACTTCCAGCAACGCCAGATCGTTTTCTTCAAACAGTTTCGCCAAGCCCATAAAGATATGGGTGAACTGCTTTACTTGCTTCGGATTAAGGCCAAGCTTGAAAGCCATTTCCCGCGCCTGATAAGGCTGAGCGCCAACCAATGGATCAATCTCAGCACGCAAGATTTTCTCTGGCGTCTCTTCCGCCACTTTCTCGATCTCAACACCACCTTCCGTAGACGCCATAAAAACAATACGGCGACTACCACGATCAACCACGGCACCTAGGTACAACTCGTCGGCAATATCAGTACACGTCTCGACCAAAATTTTGGAAACTGGCTGACCATGCTCATCTGTCTGATAAGTGACTAAGCGCTTGCCCAGCCATTGACGGGCAAAATCCGCCGCCGCTTCCGCTGACTCAACCAGCTTAACGCCGCCCGCTTTACCACGCCCACCAGCATGAACCTGAGCCTTAACGACCCAACGATCACCGCCGATTAATGCCAATTTTTCCGCGACTTCTTCTGGCGTATCACAAGCATAACCTTGTGATACTGGCAGACCGTATGCGGCAAAGAGTTGCTTACCCTGATACTCGTGAAGATTCATGTTATCTATTCCGTTGTCTCAGTCTCTTGGAACCTGACTCGGTTAAACGCGGCTGCAGCCTTGTGAGCAACAGCCGCCCCTTTCATCGCGGAGCAACAACTACCCCGCTCATCTCACTCTTATATCGCTTAATGCTTACTTACTCTTGCGGCGACGCTGGGCGATATGAATCGCTTTGTAGTCCGTCGCCAAGGCTGCTTCATGTACCGTTTCAGACAAGCTCGGATGGCCGAACACCATCAACTGCAAATCTTCAATCGTCGCGCCGAATTCCATCGCGATCACACCCTGCTGAATCAGCTCAGATGCTTGCGGGCCACAAATATGCATTCCTAAAATACGATCCGTTTTCTCATCGGCAATAAATTTCACCATGCCGGATGTTTCGCCAGACGCTAATGCACGACCGTTAGCCACAAATGGCACAACACCCGTTTTGTACGCATCGCCCGACGCTTTCACGTCCTCTTCCGTTTTACCGACCCACGCCACTTCGGGGTGAGTGTAAATCACTCCAGGAATCACATCGTAATTCACTTGGGTGTGTTCGCCCGCAATCACCTCGGCCACCATGACGCCCTCTTCAATGGCCTTATGGGCAAGTGCCGGCCCACGCACAAGATCACCGACGGCATAAACGCCCGGCACATCCGTACGGCACTGGTTATTCACGTAAATAAAGCTGCGCTCGTCCAAGGTGACGCCAGAGTCTGGGGACAACAGGCCATCGGTATACGGACGGCGTCCGACCGCAACGATGAGACGATCAAAGGTTTCCTCTTGATCACCTTTGGCATCGGTGAAGCCAACCTTAACGCTCTTACCCTTAACGCTGGCGCCGGTTACTCGAGCACCCAAACGAATATCGAGACCCTGCTTTGCCAGCGTCTTTTGTGCATCCTTCGCCACCTGTTGATCTACGGCCGGCAAGAATTTATCCACAGCCTCCAGAACAACAACTTCCGAACCTAAACGTGCCCAGACACTGCCAAGCTCTAAACCAATAACACCTGCACCGATGACACCTAAGCGTTTTGGTATTTCTGCAAATTCCAACGCACCGGTTGAATCAACAATGCGATCACCACTTAACTTTGCCACCGGAATATCAATCGGTACGGAACCACCGGCCAGAATCACGTTCTCCGCAGACAAGATCTCAACATCACCTTCATTCGGCGTAAACTCGACCTGCTTGCCCGCCAACAATTTGCCCGAGCCCTGCAACCACGTGACCTTGTTCGCTTGAAATAACGACGCGATACCGCCAGTTAATTGCAACACGACTTTGTCTTTACGTTCTTGCATCGCGGCAACGTCGATCTTCGGCTTGCCAACACTAATACCGTGCGCGGCCAGCCCTTCACTCGCTTCATGGAACTTCCACGACGAATCAAGCAGTGCCTTAGACGGAATACAGCCAACGTTCAGGCAAGTACCACCCAACGCAGGCTTGCCCTGCTTATTAATGCGTTTTTCGACGCACGCTGTTTTAAAACCAAGCTGTGCGGCACGAATTGCCGCGACATAACCGCCTGGGCCACCGCCGATAACGATGACATCATATTTCTCAGACATAACTCTTCCTTTCCTTTAGCTATCCGGCGAACTAAATATCCAACAATAAACGCGCCGGATCTTCAATAAACTGCTTTACCGTCACCAAGAACTGGACCGCTTCTTTACCATCAATCAAGCGATGGTCATAAGACATAGCGATATACATCATCGGCAAAATTTCCACCTTGCCGTCTACCGCCATAGGACGCTCTTGAATCTTATGCATACCCAAAATGGCGGTTTGTGGTGGATTCAAAATCGGCGTCGACATCAGCGAACCAAACACACCGCCATTGGAGATAGTGAACGTTCCACCCGTCATCTCCTCAATGGATAACTTGCCTGCTTTCGCCTTTTTGCCGAATTCAATAATCTGCGACTCAACTTCTGCCAAGCCTTTTTGATCCGCATCACGCAAGATCGGCACGACTAAACCACGCTCTGACGACACCGCCACACCAATATCGTAGAAGCCGTGATAGACAACGTCGTCGCCGTCTACCGACGCATTGGTAACCGGATAACGCTTCAGCGCCTCGACACAGGCACGTACAAAGAAACTCATAAAGCCTAAACGTACGCCGTGGGTTTTCTCGAAGTCAGCTTGGTAATGCTTACGCATTTCCATAATCGGCTTCATATTCACTTCGTTAAACGTAGTCAAAATCGCCGCCGTTTGCTGCGCCTCAACAAGACGTTCAGCAATACGCTTACGTAAACGAGTCATCGGCACTCGACGTTCTTCACGCTCGCCCAATGCCGCCGGAGCTGAGACGGCTACCGCAGAGCTGACCGGCGCACTTTTTGCTTCAGACGCTTTCTCATCAGAATCATCGCGAGCTTGCTCCCGTGACGTTAGCGCCTGATCAACATCTTCACGGGTAATGCGACCACCCTTGCCGCTTCCTTGCACGCGGCTAGCGTCCAAACCATGCTCTGCCATCAACTTGCGTGCGGCTGGGCCTGCGGCGTTAGCCCCATCACCTGCGCTTTCAGTCGTCGCCGCTCCGTCACCATCCGCCTTGTTCGGCTCAGATTTAGACTCCGAAGATGCTGCCTCAGCACCGATTGCAAACACGGCCAGAACTTCCTGGCTCTCAACCGTATCGCCTTCTTCTTTCAGAATTTTCTGCAACACACCGTCGGCAGGCGCTGGCACTTCGAGCACCACCTTGTCGGTCTCGATATCAACCAGCAGTTCGTCACGTTTCACGCTATCACCGGCCTGCTTATGCCAGGTTGCTACCGTGCCATCGGCCACCGACTCGGGGAACTGAGGTGCTTTAATTTCGGTAGACATGCTTAATCCTTTCTCAAATCGTTTTCGAGGTTAAATCTCAAAAGCTTCATTTACTAAACGTTGCTGTTGCTCAACATGCAAACTCATTGAGCCCGCCGCCGGAGCTGCTGCACCCTCACGACCCGCGTAGTGCAAATATAACGTCGGGTTATGCTCCATCATGACGCGCCGCATATGGTGCTGACTGCAATACCAAGCGCCTTGGTTTTGCGGCTCTTCCTGACACCACACCGCCGCATCCAAGTTCTTCATCGGCGCAATAATTTCCTGCAAGCGCGCCTCTGGGAACGGATAGAGCTGTTCAATACGAATAATCGCCACGTCGCTTTTGCCTTCCGCTTCTTGCTTTTCGAGAAGGTCGTAATACACCTTGCCGCCGCACAAAATAAGGCGTTTCACCGCCTCTGGGTCGGTTACCGTCGCATCCGCAATCACCGTTTCAAAGCGCCCTTCTGCCAGCTCATCAAGCGTCGAGGTAGCACGCTTATGGCGAAGCAAACTTTTCGGGCTCATCACCACTAACGGCTTGCGCAAAGGCCGCACCGCTTGACGTCGTAACAAATGGAATATTTGCGCGGGTGTTGTTGGCGTACACACTTGAATATTGTGCTCAGCACACAACTGCAAGAAGCGCTCCAATCGAGCAGATGAATGCTCTGGCCCCTGCCCTTCATAGCCATGCGGCAACAGCAACGTTAAACCGCAAATACGCGCCCATTTGGATTCGCCAGACGAAATAAACTGATCAATTACGACCTGCGCGCCGTTGGCGAAATCACCAAACTGCGCCTCCCAAATCACTAATGATTTAGGCGCTGTAGTCGCGTAGCCGTATTCAAATGCCAATACCGCTTCTTCAGACAACAACGAGTCAAAAATTTCAAACGGAGGCTGCCCGTCATATAAATTCTGCAACGGCACATACTGCTCGCCGTTTTTTTGGTTATGCAGCACCGCGTGACGATGCGAGAACGTACCGCGGCCGACATCCTGACCGGAGAGCCGTATAGGAAAGCCTTGGTCGATCATCGTCGCGTAGGCCAGCGTTTCAGCATAGCCCCAGTTCACAGGCAAACCGCCAGCCGTCATTTTCTGACGATCTTCGATGATCTTTTTAACTTGCCGCTGCACCACCAAACCAGCTGGAATAGTCTCCATGCTGCCGGCAAGATCTTGCAGCTTGCGTACCGGCACGGCGGTATCCCAATCATCTTGAACGGTATGACCAAGATACGGCGACCAATCAACAAACAACGCCTTGTTCGGCTCCCGCACCAAACTTTTGACCACGTGATTGCCTTCGTCTAAGCGACGCCGGTAATCCTCATTGATTTTCTCACAAGCACTCTCAGACAAAGAGCCCTCGCCAATCAAACGCTCTGCATAGAGCGTGCGCGTTGTCGGGTGCGATTTGATTTTTTTGTACATCAGCGGCTGGGTGCCGGATGGCTCATCCGCTTCGTTGTGACCTAGGCGGCGATAGCAAAACAAATCGATGACCACATCTTTCTTAAAGTGCATGCGGTAATCGATTGCCACCTGCGTGACAAAATAGACCGCTTCGGGATCATCGCCATTCACATGAAAGATCGGCGCCTGAACCATTTTCGCCACGTCGGTACAGTATTCCGTTGAACGTGCATCTTCACGCCGACTGGTGGTGAAGCCCACTTGATTATTGACAATAACGTGCACCGTGCCACCCGTTTTGAAACCACGGGTTTGCGACATCTGGAACGTCTCCATCACCACGCCCTGACCGGCAAAGGCCGCATCGCCGTGAATCAGCAACGGCACCACTTGATCGCCGTGTTCATCGTCACGACGATCCTGGCGCGCACGGACAGAGCCTTCCACCACAGGAGAAACAATTTCAAGGTGAGAGGGATTAAACGCCATCGCCAAATGCACTTCGCCACCGGCGGTCTGCACGTTGGAGGAAAAACCTTGGTGGTATTTGACGTCGCCAGAGCCCTGCCCAATAAAGCTCTTGCCCTCGAATTCACCAAACAAATCACGAGGGCTTTTGCCCAGCGTATTCACCAGTACATTCAAGCGACCGCGGTGCGCCATACCCAGCACCATCTCTTTGACGCCATAACTACCTGCACGCTGAATAATCTCGTCCACCAGCGGAATCATCGACTCGCCGCCTTCGATCCCAAAACGCTTGGTGCCGGGGTACTTCGCGCCGAGATACTTCTCTAGCCCTTCGGCCGCAGTGAGGCGTTCCAACAAATGCGTTTTAACGTCGAGGTCAAACTGCGGATGACTGCGCACACTCTCTAAGCGCTGCTGTAGCCAACGCTTTTCAGTGGTATTAACGATATGCATGTACTCAGCACCAACCGTGGAGCAATAGGTGCTTTTCAAACAATCGACGATTTCACGCAGCGTCGCTTCCGCCTTACCAATAAACAGGTTACCGGTCTGGAAAACCGTTTCGAGGTCTGCCGGGGTCAAGCCGTGGTGTGAAAGCTCTAGATCGGCAACCTCTTCACGCTCCATCAAGCCGAGCGGATCAAGCCGCGCTACCTGATGGCCGCGGTTACGGTATGCGGCGATTAAGTGCAGAACACGAACTTGGCGCCGCTCATGCTCTGTACTGACAGAGCCCGCGCCAAATTTCTGCACGCGTGAACGGTTCTTAGCCTGTAAGAGAAAGTATTCTTTAACAGCTGAATGCGGCACATCAGATTCGACCGCCGCTTCCAAAGAGGGGAGTTTTTCAAAATAGGCCCGCCAATCTTGCGGGACAGCATTGGGATCGGTTAACCAGTCTTCGTACAGCTCATCGACATAGGCCGAGTTGGCCCCTCCTAAATGTGAGGAGTTCCAGTCGCGGTACATGGAACTGTCTTGCATCTCTGCTCGTTCCTTCTATTTGGGAGATGAAACATCTGGCCGCGGTAGTAAAGGCCCCATGCAAAGACCGCAGCAATAATGATCCGTTCCCATTCAGTGATTCAAACCGGCACTTTTTGGGTGTCGACTCGCCCGAATATCTATGTGCCATAGGGGGTTACCCGTTAGGCCGAGTCAGTGTAGCCCGTTTTTCTGAGCAATGTTAGACAACCAATGAAAAAAGTATCGACAAACTGCAGCGATAATGCGGCGTAGCGAAACAGGCCGTTAGAATTGAAAACCGTGATATAAAAAATGCACAGCCTTCATTTTCGTTACCTCCTTCTCCAGAGAGTGGTTATCTGGGATCTGGAACTAAACATATGCGCCCCATCCCCTCTCATCGCCCGACATGAGGCCCTCACACCCAATCCAAAAATCACTCTATATCTTGCGCCTCACGCAATATCTTAGCTGCCTCACATCCAACTCATTTCGGCAAGATCAGCGCGTATTTCATTTGTCGGTGCCTCGCACCGCAGCCATCCCGTTTTACTGACCCGTAAAAGTAACGTACCGTGTTTCATCTGGGGTAATGACTGAGCGATTTACACCGATTAAGGCCCATATTGCTGTGCGTCTTTTCGGTTGCTCGTTTATGGATGAATCGAGGGGAAGGTAATGAGGAAGGACAGAGCGCTTGGGGCGCGTATTGTATGGGGATCTCTGGCTGTTATGTGCAGTCTAGTACTGTCTGGCTGCGTGACTAGCCGATATATTCCAATTGATGATCAACTAGTAACGTCGGCGCCCACTCCGACAGAGCTGGCCAATTTCGGCTATAGCTATGAGAGAGGGGCTATTCAGGGCGTAACCGGGGTTGCCAGTAGAGGCTTTTCCGACTTAGTCGAGAGCGAGTCAAAAAAAGAGTTCGATGCTTGGTTTCAAGGCGATGGGCACGATATTACCGCGTCATTCGAAACCAAGAGCATCTCCAGCAAAGGGGGCTGGACAGTACTTCCCTATCTCCTGACGCTAACGCTCATTCCTGCGCTCGATACAACGCAAGCAGAGACCATATTGACGCTGAAGTCTGACGAAACAGTGCTCTATCAACACCGCGAGCAGTTCACCACCAAAAGTGCGCTGGGCGTGTATTTCCCGACACCGCTATTTTTCGGCAGCATGGGGAAAGGGCCCATGCAGACTCTTGTCCGAGATCAATTGGCACGACATCAGTTGGCGCTGCAGGAATTTATTGCAGCGAATCGTGCCGAGTACGAGCAAGTCGTTGCCGCCGGCACAGTAGAGGCCTACCGCACTTTTTTGAAAGATAACCCCGATTCCTTTTTTCGCATGGAGACTTTACGCCGCCTCTCCGAGCAAGAACCCAAGCAGAAAGCACTCGCCTTTCACCGCGAAAATCTAAACATCGACCCGGCTTACCTCGTGTACTTGCCTGACCGTTACGATGTTTGGTTCTCCGGACCGAAGGAAATGCCCGTACATGAAGTATTACGGCTATCTCGGGAGAGCGATGAAGTGCTACTGGTGTCTAGAATTAAAGCCGCCGGGCAACCCTATAAAATCTTTAGCAGCGACGAAATCGACATGCTAAAAGAAGGCGGACTCTCGTCATCGCTGATTGCAGCAATGATTGATGTAAGCGCGCAAACGTCATCACCGACACAGACTTCTGCAGCTGCCGCGACGGCAGCGGGCACTGGCGCACCAACACCAGCTGGCGGACCAGCCTCCGCAGGCGATATCGCCGCCCAATGCGCAAAACGATTTGCCGCAATGAAAATGTGCGATCAGGTACCCTCCTTCGGCGCGACCATCTGCCGAAGTCAGGTAGCGAAGAAATTTAATCATATTGCCTGCAGCGCGTTTAACTGAAAACAATAAGTATCAGCAATAACGGGCACGCATAAAGTTAGCTTTTCATTTATGCGTGCCCATTATTCATGCCAATGGTTACACACCCTTCTTTTCAGAAATTCCACCACCCTCACGAACCGAATAGCGCAAAACCACTCAACTATTATTTAAACGTCCCCATTTTCTTTAAAAAACATCGCCCATAAAAAAGCGACCCTGCGGGTCGCTTTTTTATTATTGCCGTACTGCCTTTGCGATTCAGATCAGCATATTGAACAGCGCCTAAAAAATCGAGCTGTTACAACTGCGTCAATTAAACGCCACGCTCCAGTAGCATGTCACGAATATGGCCAATGGCGCGCGTTGGGTTAAGACCCTTCGGGCACACGCTGACGCAATTCATGATGCCGCGGCAGCGGAACAACGAGAATGGGTCGTCTAGTTTTGCTAGACGCACATCGGTTTCGGTGTCACGGCTATCCGCGAGGAAGCGGTAAGACTGTAGCAGTGCTGCTGGCCCCAAGAATTTTTCTGGGTTCCACCAGAAAGACGGGCAGCTTGTTGAGCAGCATGCGCACAAGATGCACTCATACAGACCATCAATCTTTTCACGTTCTTCTGGTGACTGCAGACGTTCAATAGCCGGAGCTGGCGTATTGTTCTGCAGGTAAGGCTGCACTTTTTCGTATTGGTTATAGAACATGGTCATGTCGACAACGAGATCACGCACAACTGGCAAGCCAGGCAACGGACGCAGGATCAAAGGCTTGCGGCCTTCGAATACGCCAGGCGCAACTTCTGACAACGCAGTGACACACGCCAGTCCGTTTTTGCCGTTCATGTTCATGCCGTCAGAACCACACACACCTTCACGGCATGAACGACGGTAACCCAATGTTGGGTCCTGTTCTTTCAGCAGATTGAGTACGTCGAGTACCATCAGGTTTTTGCCTGCGGTGTCGAGCTCGTACTCTTTCATGTACGGTTCTTTATCGGTTTCCGGGTTATAACGGTAGATACTGACTTTCATTTTAGGTCTCCGTTATCAATAGGTGCGCACTTTGGGCTGGAACGTATCGACGGTCTTCGGCTTGAAGTTCACGTCACGTTTGCCCAGAGTTTTGGTCTTAGGATCGAAGATGGAATGGCAGAGCCAGTTTTCATCATCACGATCCGGGAAGTCGTAGCGGCTGTGTGCGCCACGACTTTCTTTACGCGTTTCAGCTGCAATCGCGGTTGCCTCGGCAACTTCAAGCAGGTTGTCTAGCTCCAGCGCTTCAATCCGCGCGGTGTTAAACGCCATGCTCTTATCTTCGAGGTGACCGTTGGCGATACGTGCGCGCAGGTCTGCCACTTTGCTTACGCCATCTTCCATCAGGTCGCCCTTACGGAAAACGCCAAAAGCGTTTTGCATGGTGCTTTGCAGGTTGTTGCGCAGCTCAGACACTGACTCACCGCCTGTCGAATTTTCCCAACGACGCAAACGGGCCATCGCACGGTCGATATCGTCGGTGCTTGGCTCAGCTTGTTCCATGCCCTGACGCAGTGACTCTTCAATAAACAAGCCTGCAGCACGGCCAAAGACAACAAGATCCAGCAAGGAGTTACCGCCAAGACGGTTAGCACCATGCACAGATACACACGCGACTTCGCCTACCGCAAACAAGCCTTCAACGAATTGCGCTTCACCTTCGTGCCCTTCGCTTAAGCGAAGCGCTTGACCGTGAATGTTGGTCGGCACGCCGCCCATCATGTAGTGGCAAGTCGGCACAACTGGCACCGGCTCTTTCACTGGGTCAGCATGGCCAAAGGTTTTCGATAGCTCGCAAATACCTGGCAGACGCGACAACAGAACTTCTTCACCAAGGTGATCGAGTTTCAAGTGAACGTGGTCGCCATTGGGTCCACAGCCACGGCCGTCAAGAATTTCCATCATCATGGCACGTGCAACAACGTCACGGCCGGCGAGATCTTTTGCATTCGGCGCGTAGCGCTCCATGAAACGCTCGCCGTCTTTATTCACCAAGTAGCCGCCTTCACCGCGACAACCTTCTGTGACCAGTACGCCCGCACCGGCAATACCGGTTGGGTGGAACTGCCACATTTCAATATCTTGTACTGGCAAGCCAGCACGCAACGCCATGCCAATACCGTCACCGGTGTTGATCAATGCGTTGGTGGTAGAGGAGTAAATGCGACCTGCGCCACCGGTTGCCAAAACGGTTGCCTTCGCTTTGAAGAAAACCACTTCGCCGGTTTCAATGCAGCACGCAATCACGCCAGCGACTTTATCGCCAACGGTCACCATATCAATGGCATACCACTCGCTGTAAAACTGGGTGCCACTTTTTAAGTTTTGCTGATACAGAGTATGTAGCAAGGCATGGCCGGTACGGTCTGCCGCGGCACAGGTCCGTGCAGCCTGACCACCTTCGCCAAAATTCTTCGACTGACCGCCGAAAGGACGCTGATAAATACGGCCTTCTTCAGTACGCGAAAATGGCAAACCCATGTGCTCTAGTTCGAATACGGCTTCAGGGCCAACCGAACACATATATTCAACCGCGTCTTGGTCACTGATGTAATCAGAGCCCTTAACGGTGTCGTACATGTGCCAGCGCCAATCGTCATTCGGATCAGAAGACGCGATCGCGCAGGTAATGCCGCCTTGAGCAGACACCGTGTGCGAACGGGTTGGGAATACTTTCGAAATCAGCGCGGTCTTGAAACCGGACTGCGCCATTTGCAACGAGGCACGCATGCCTGCGCCGCCGCCACCTACAACAATGGCATCAAATGTTACGGTACGTATGCTCATGGATCAGGCACCTCCCCAAATCATTAGCAAACCCCAGAGGACATAAACCAGAGTCAGGCCAGCAATAACTAACTGAATCAGCAGGCGAACACGAGTTGCCGAGTCACCGAACTGCATACGAGTAATATAATCGGTCGTCACGATCCACAGACCAGCCCATGCATGTATCGCAATCGAGAAGAACACCAATGTATTGGCGATCTGCATGCAGGCTGAACCCATAAAGGCTTTCCAGGTCAGATAGTCCGCACCACCGTTGCACACTAACCAGCCAGCCATAAAGATGAAGTACACGGCCAACAATACCGCCGTGACACGCTGCAAAAGCCAGTCATGTAGGCCGTTGCGGCCCAAGCTTGTTACGCTGGTTGTCATACCCAAACTCCCACAATCACGCTCAGCACGGCGGAGGTCGCCAGCACAATAAAGGCACCATTACGGCCACCTTCAAGAGTTTCACCAATGCCGAGATCCATCAGCAGATGCTTGATCCCTGCAACAAGGTGGTAAATAAACATCGATACAATGCCCCACACCACAACACGAGCCAGAGGCGTGCTTAACTGTTCTTGCAGGTCAACGAAACTTTCCGGAGATGCTAGAGAGCGGTCCAACATCCACAGCACAATCGGCAGGACTACAAATAGACCAACGCCAGTAATACGATGAATAATGGAGGCTATAGCGGGGACCGGGAACTTGATCGTCGTCAGGTCCAGGTTTACAGGTCGCTTATCGTTCACGATTGCCATCACTTTATGCCGGGCCCAAAACTGCAGGGCGGTTATCGGGAGTCCTCAACATTATCTGCCCTGCTCAGCACCTCTTTAATATTAAAGGGACATCGCAACACAAAAATGCAGTCTGCGGCTGGGGGGAGCCGCTCGCGGGCGGCAAGTATATCCCTGACTTTGCCCTAAAACAAACGGGGTAGCGGCCAAGCAATCGCCAACACTCTGTTTTTTCACGCAGATTTATCCAGAAATAGACGCCAACCCTCCGTCAGCCTTATCATCCCCATAGCGCTAAATAACAACCACTTAGCAGTGCACGGTTAGATGACTATCCGGTCTAGGTGTGATCGCGTTGACAAAGATGCGGCAAAACCTTAACTTGCCCCGCGCTCTCTAGGGCCGCCCCCCGAGGCCAGCCCTCTTCCCGTGTAGGAGAAATTCCATGACTGAGAAGCACGCAACGCTCAAGATTGAAGGCAAAGATGACCTGTCTTTGCCAATTTATTCCCCGACGCTCGGGCAGGATGTCGTCGACGTCTCGAGCCTCACCGGCAAAGGCATGTTTACCTTTGACCCTGGCTTTACATCGACCGCTTCATGCGAATCGAAAATCACCTTTATTGATGGCGCTAAGGGGCAGTTACTGCACCGCGGCTATTCAATCGAAGAGCTTGCTGGTAAGTCTGACTATTTAGAAGTCTGCTACCTATTGTTATTCGGTGAGTTGCCCAGTGCCGCTCAGAAGGAAGACTTCGTTAGCACTGTTAAGAACCACACCATGGTTCATGAGCAACTGCAGTTCTTCTACCGTGGTTTCCGCCGTGACGCCCATCCAATGGCCGTTATGTGTGGCGTTGTTGGCGCTCTATCTGCGTTTTATCACGACAGCCTCGACATTAATAATCCACAGCATCGCGAAATCACGGCGTTCCGCCTGATTGCAAAAATGCCAACGATTGCTGCCATGTGCTACAAGTACACTGTCGGTCAGCCGTTTATGTATCCGCGTAACGACTTAAACTATGCAGAAAACTTCCTGCATATGATGTTCGGCACGCCATGTGAAGAATCAAAGATCAGCCCAACCGTCGCGAAAGCCATGGATCAGATCTTTATTCTCCATGCAGACCACGAACAAAACGCTTCAACCTCAACGGTTCGCTTGGCTGGCTCTTCTGGCGCCAACCCATTCGCCTGTATTGCGGCTGGCATTTCCGCGCTGTGGGGGCCTGCTCACGGCGGCGCCAACGAAGCGGTTTTGAACATGCTTGACGAAATTGGTGATATTTCCAATATCGAAACCTACATCGCCAAAGCAAAAGACAAGAGCGACCCATTCAAGCTGATGGGCTTCGGTCACCGTGTCTACAAAAACCATGATCCACGCGCCACGGTTATGCGTGAGTCATGTCATGAAGTACTTAAAGAGCTTGGCATTCAGAATCCGAAACTGGAACTGGCCATGAAGCTCGAAGAAATTGCACTGTCTGACCCGTACTTCATCGAAAAGAAATTGTTCCCGAACGTCGACTTCTACTCCGGCATCATTCTCAGCGCCATCGGTATTCCAACATCGATGTTCACTGTGATCTTTGCTCTGAGCCGCACCGTCGGCTGGGTTGCACACTGGAACGAAATGATTTCGAACCCGTACAAGATTGGCCGCCCTCGTCAGCTTTACACTGGCTACCCAGAGCGCGCCTTTACACCGGTCGACAAACGCGACTAGAACACGCCACTGAACGAGAGTTTTTCTCGCTCAGGCGTGACCGGAATTCGCGTCAAAAAAACCGCCACGAAAGTGGCGGTTTTTTTATGCGTGTTAATAGCCCACCCCTCCCCGACAGCAACTGCAAATCATCGCCTGACCAGTAAGTGACCCGCCCGACACTTGCTCTGCGCCGCCAAACCCCTACACTGCGATGCATCCCTACGCGACGCTGTCGCTGTGCGCGTCAGCAATACTCTTCTGCTATGGAAAGCCGTTATGAAAAAAGTATTACTCGCCATCACTGCCGCTCTCATTGCCTATCTCCTGCTCTGGCCCGTGCCAATAGAGCCGGTCGCTTGGCAGGCACCAACCGCTCCGGCATTAGAGGGCCAATACGCTGTTAACCGCGCGCTCGCCAATGCGGAATGGCTAGCAAACCATCAAGGCGAAGGGCCGGAAGACGTTGCCATTGATGCAGACGGCAATTTATACGTTGGTTATGTTGATGGCCGCATCGTGCGTTTTGACGCAAATGGTGCCAACCCGACAACACTTGCCAACACGGCAGGCCGCCCACTCGGGCTCGATTTTGATCCACAAGGCAATTTAATCATCGCCGATGGCTACAAAGGTTTGCTGCAAATGTCTATCTCAGCAGACCAAACGCACGGCGAACTCACGGTACTGAGTACGGAAGCCAATGGTGTGCCGTTTCTGTTTACCGATGATATCGATGTGGCCGATGACGGCGCGATGTATTTCTCCGACGCGTCGAGCAAATTTGGCCCTAAAATGAAAGCGCGTGATGATGTGCTTGAACATGGCGGCCACGGGCGCCTATTGCGCTTCGATCCCAAAACACAGAAAACCGATGTGCTACTCGATGGTCTGCAATTTGCGAACGGTATCGCCGTCTGCCCGGACCAGTCATGCGTACTGGTTACGCAAACCGGTAGCTACAACATCATTCGCTACTGGCTTAACGGAGAGCTCGCTGGAACGCACGATATCTTTTTCAGTAATCTGCCGGGCATTCCCGACGGCATGTCGAGCAACGGCAAAGACACTTACTGGGTCGCGCTGTATGCACCGCGTAACGCCATGCTTGATAGCATCTCCTCCATGCCATTGTTGCGCAAAATTGCCATGCGTTTGCCGTCATTTCTGCAACCACAGCCGGCACAGCACGCGTTTGTACTCGGCCTGTCGCTGGACGGCCAGGTTACCCATAATCTTCAACATCAGGGCGCCGACAGCTTCCACCCCATCACTAGCGTCGAGCAATACAACAACACGCTTTACCTAGGCAGTCTGACGCAACCAGCATTTGCGCGCCTACCTCTGAGCACCGATTCGGGCGGAGAAGAACATGAATAAAATCGCGTTTATTGGTTTGGGTGTCATGGGCTTCCCCATCGCGGGGCACCTGCAGCACGCAGGCCATCAAGTCACCGTGTTTAATCGAACAACGGAAACCGCGCAGCGCTGGCAGAAACAATACGGCGGCGATATTGCCGACACGCCTGCACTAGCCGCCAAAGACGCAGAATTTATTTTTGTCTGCGTCGGTAATGATGAAGACTTACGCAGCGTCACGCTCGGCGCCAACGGCGCCCTCGCCGGCATGAAAAAGAATGCCATTCTGGTCGACCACACCACGGCCTCAGCAGACGTCGCCTTGCAGCTCTTTCGCGCCTGCGATCATCAGCAATGCGGATTTATTGATGCCCCTGTCTCAGGCGGTCAACAGGGTGCAGAGAACGGGCAGCTCACCATTATGTGTGGCGGCAACGAAGAGACTTTCTCCCGCGCAGCGGAGATCATGCAATGCTATGCCAAAGCAATCACCCATATGGGTAGCGCGGGCAATGGACAGCTCACCAAAATGGTTAACCAGATTTGTGTCGGCGGCGTACTGCAAGGGCTCGCAGAAGGCTTAAGCTTTGCCGAACATGCCGGATTGGACCTCAACAAAGTGATCAACGCCATTTCTCAAGGCGCGGCCGGCTCTTGGCAAATGACTCATCGTCACCAGAGCATGATCAACGGTGACTACGAACATGGTTTCGCCGTCGATTGGATGCGCAAAGACTTAGATATTTGCTTGGCAGAAGCACAAAAGAACGGCACTGATCTCGATATTACTCGCCAAATTAATGACTTCTATCGTGAAGTCCAACAGATCGGCGGCGGACGCTGGGATACCTCCAGTTTATACCGGCGTCTGCAGGGTAAGAAAATTCTCCATTAGGGCGTCGTACTAACATTTGGCACCAGCATTCAATATCAGCACCGTTCGGCATTTTTCGCTGGGAGACGCACATCTCAACATGCGATAATCGCCACCGAAAAATGCGCCCACTTTTAGAGGAAACCCCATGTTTAAGAGCAATGAATATTTCGACGGCAAGGTTGCGTCTATCGCGTTCCAAACTGAAACCCTGCCGGCAACGGTTGGCGTCATGGCAGCCGGCGATTACGAGTTCGGCACCAGCCAGTTAGAAACAATGACGGTAGTCAGCGGTGCTTTGACCATTCAACAGGCCGACGAAACAGAATGGACCACCTATGCGCAAGGCGACTCTTTTAAAGTGCCCGCAAACAGCAAGTTTCAGGTCAAAGTTACCGTGCAAACCGCCTATCTTTGTACGTACGAGTAGCCCAACTCTCTATTGAACGCCTCCTCAACATGTTAGCTCATCAATACCACCGTAATATAAACGCGCAATAGAAGAGGTTCATCGTGGATTTCCGGAAAAGCTCGAAGGCGCATTTTCTTATGCGGCTACTGCGCGGCGGTTTCTAGGGAAAGATCACCTGCAAGCAGCCTCCCACAAGGTGAGTAGAAATTTTAGATGGTACAGCGCTAGAGGATCTTGTGGGAGGCTGCTTGCAGGCGAGATCTTGGCGCTCGCGGTTGCTCGCCTACTGGGCGCGCTTCTGCAAGAACCTTGATGTTCCCCGCCTTGCAGGAGCCAACTCTGCTGTCGAATTAATCTGAGTGTTTTTTGGTTCACCGGGCTTTTCCCGGAAATGCGCGATGAACAATAAAAAAGGGCCGACGATAAGTCGGCCCTTTTTTTGTTCACGTATTAACGTACGCGATTAATGGACATTAATTCACAATCGACTTTTTCGTTCCGTATTCAATCGGCACCATACGCGGTTTCGCCTCGTCGGGAAGTACGCGCTCTAACTTCACCGAGAGCAGTCCGTCACGTAAATTGGCGGAGCTAACACGGACATAGTCTGCCAATCTAAACGTGCGCTCAAACGCTCGGCGAGCAATACCACGATGCAGCCAAGTTCGCTCCTCTGCACCAGACGCTTCGGCTTTACCCGACACCGTCAGTACGTTTTCTTTCACGATAATATTAATATCTTCGTCGCTAAATCCAGCAACAGCCATCACAATTTGATAGCGATCTTCACCTTCACGAATAATATCGTAAGGCGGATAGCTCGGCGTTTGATCTGCCCGCGACGCGCTGTTCAGCAGCTCGTCAAAGTGATCAAAACCTACGGTATGACGAAATAAAGGTGCTAAGGAAAATCCGGCATTCATGTTAAACCTCCTCAGGTTTCAAGCAAGGATAAGAACTTAAGGAAAAACATTACCGCTCCCCATTATTGGGCAAGCGCTTACCGTGACATTCTCAGGCCTGATCTGGTCACAATAACTAGATTGTGCCAGCCAAACTTTTTTCAAGGGATAAACAGAAAAAACTTCTCAACGGCAGGTACAACTATCGAGGAAGGGATACATCTATAGCGGCTTTTATCGGGGCAAACTGCAGATTTAAAGGTGTATTCTCAAGCTGTGTTTCAGCATCAATCTGCATCGAAAAAACACCGGTTTGGCTCGCACCCTTCGGCACGTCCACCCGCACACGAACACAAACAGGCTGCTCTGCTTGCACAGGCACCCAGCCAGTAATGTACTTATCAACATAATCAGACGTATTGTCGCAATCCGGGTCAAGAAAGAACGCATGCGTCCAGTTTGACGCACCGCTCAACTCGCCACGATAGCGAAAGCGGGCGCGGCTCTGCGTATGAGGAATATAACGAAACAGAAAAAGCTGCGTGCTGCTCGGCTGCACCGTCCGTAACGCCGGCGCCTCAATATCTGGCTGACGCACCAGCCCAAGCACTAAGCCGTCCTGCAAATATTCTTTCTGTGCATTAAAGGCCCAGCGTCCTTTTCCCTCATACACAAAGGGTGCCATCGGCAGGTCGTTCGCCTTGGCAACCACTGCATGCCAACGAGGCTTGATGGACACCAACAACACCAACGCCTTGCCCGCCCATTGTTCAGAAAGCTCCAAAGAAAACTGGCCACTCACCGAGGTAGTGGTTTGTGCAACAAGCTCACCCTCAGGGGTTTGCACGCTAACCGGCCAACCTTGCAGTGCTTTCTCATAACGCTGCCGACGACCATCATGGGCAATGCCGGCATCCACAGAACCTTTCTGCGCGCGACGACTAGGCTCATCACGACTCGAAACGGCGCCATTATCCTCAAACAGGGTGCCGCTAATGAGCATTCCTGAAGGCCGGCAGACATAACCCGCCGCCGCCCCTTCGACACTGTCGCGCATCAGCCGATCGTTAGTGATCGCCGCCGGCGCCTGAATCGTCACGCCGCCACCAAAGAGCACCCGCCCATCTCCGCCGGAACCGCCTGGCGCGGATCCAAGGCCACCGCGTCCGCCGTCAAGAGACAACACAATCTCCGCACTATCGCCAAAAGCAGACTGAATCCAAAGGCTTCCGCCGCCGCCACCGCCACCGGCGCCCGCATCAACAGAACGTTCCCCCGCAGCACCGCTCACATCTATCTTACCGGGGCCATTCAAAATGCCCGCTCGTACAAACACAATGCCGCCACCGGCACCACCATTGCCGCCGATGCCCTTACGGCGCGTTCCCGCACCGCCGCCACCACCAGCAATCAAACGCGCATTCTCGGCACTCACCGCCGCGCCGCCGAGACCACCACGAGGCTTATTGGCCGAATCACGCCCAGCCGAACCCCGCTCTCCTCCGGCACCACCGCCGCCGCCTGAAGACTGCTTATTGTCGGCACTAAGCGATGAGCCACCGCCACCGGCATTGCCCGGCGCGCCCTTGGCCATACTGCCGTCGGGGTAGCCATCACTGCGCGACGACTTCTCCGCCTGCGGACGCGTATCCAGCACCCTCCATTTGGCCACCGCCGCGCTTGCATCCGTATCGCCATTAACCGCGGTGTCCAAATGCTCGACCGCCACCCATCTTGGCGTACCGGCAATGCCTTCGCCTTTACTGCCATGCTGGCCAAAACCAACCGCTAACTCACTGTTACTCGGCGCCCGATAACGGTAATCATGCTCATCACCCAAGGCCCCCCTCAGTGACAATGCCGCACCGCCACGAAAACCACGGCCGTGGGCGTTTAAGGTAAAACCGTTGAGACGTAGTTCGCGGCGCACATCCAGCGCTAAGACACCGCCACTGCGACCATTCCAGGGCAGCGCCAGCAAATCATCGCTAAGCGTTAAATTTTCAAACTGGGGAACACGCACCACCTGCCAACGGGCGACGCCTGTATCTGGCTCACGAGGGTCACGGCTAATATAACGGCGGGATATACCGCCATTCGCACCGGCACCGCGCACTTGCAACGTAAGATCTTGGACCGACTCTAACCGCACAAACTCGAAATGCCCTACAGCAACATCCCCGGTGCCCGCTCCATCAACAGAGACTGCTCCGTAAGCGCTGTTGTTTGCCGTCTCGATATCCGCGCCCTGCATCTGAATCAGCAATAACAGATCGCCGCTTTGCAGGGCGCCGCGCCCGCGCCACTCCGCTGCAACCGTGATGGTACGCGCGCCGGGCTCCAAGACCGCGTTATCCGGCGACGGCAACCAGCGATTGACCTCACCGCGTAGCTGCCGATCCCCATCACGACCCGGAAAAGCGCATAACTCAGCCGCCTCGGCGAAGGCGCTGATACAGAATAAAAGTAAAACTAACGCGGCGGATCGATGCATAGGGCTGATGAATTATTCCGTCGAAACCAGCCTGCTATGCTGAACCGTTCACGCCGTGCTGCCAACACCTCATGAGGAATACGCTCACTTAAAAAGCACACCAGCGTGCCCGCACGCGGCGCCACCTCTAACACCGAATGCACCGAATCCGGCTCAGGCCAAATTCGCAAACAACCGCCGTCACTGCCTTGCCACGCATCGTTCAGATAAATTACCACCGATACAACGCGCTGATTGTTGCCATTAAACGCATCCAAATGGCGACGATAAAACGCACCGGGGTCGTAAATAGCAAAGTGCGACTCCAAGTCAAACAGGCCAAGAAATAAGTCACGATTAATATCGAGACGTAAACGCTCTAGCTCCTGCTGTAGCTGGCATTGCGCTAACGTTGCACCATCTAACCAATAGGTTCGGTCACGACGAACAAAGTCATTCTGGTGATGCCCATCACTGCGACCAATCGCCGCATCTTGAAACTCGCCCGCTTCGTCCCGCTGCTTCACTTCCGCGCGCAACGCTCGCACCAAGGTGGCGCTAAAATAGTTCGGCACCACCGCATAGCCGTCCGCCGCCAACCCCCCTAGGATCGTGCTGCGGCTATCGCCACCACCAATCGTCAGCAATTCAGACATCAGTTTATTTATCCGTCATCGGCAGTATCCGCGCACGCAAACGCGACAGCGGCACTGCTCATTGTATGGTTGTAAAAAAGAATGAACTGATCAAACGTTAGTCTAGAACGACTCAACGGCACCCAAATCGCACTCCGCACGCATGGGCTTGCTGGCAGGCTGAACCAATAACACACGCCTTAGGCCCGCATAATCGGTCAAAATCTCAGCAAAAGATAGCCATCTAGAAAGGTTCCGGCCCAGTTTGATTTGGCCTACCGGTAACCGTATGGATATGATGCGATATTGAAAAAGAATAAACACAAAACTGAGCGGGAAACGCATGACTCAATTTATTACCTACGTGGCCTTTGCCTCTAGCGACAAACTTCACCAAACGACTGACGGTTTTATTCAGCGTATGCGTGGCCCCAACCCGCAACCGGAACCACAAACTATCGAGAAAATTATGCACGCTTTTCTCGACGAGTCGCTGCACGCCTTTATGGTGCGTCCTGCTCAGCTATCTAACCTGTCGCCTAACCTTATGCGTATTGTGCGCTTCACTACTGAAACAATCAGTAGAGCCTCTCACGTCGTCGTTAAGAGCACGGTCAAAAAACTTAACACAGAACAAACTAAAGAGATGGCCGAGTACATGGATACCGTGCGAGCAGAGTTCGACGGTACTTGGTATATTTGCTTCCCCATCTCTGAACAACTTTCTCATACTGGCCAGCAAGGTTTTCATATGGCAATCGACGGTAAGCGTGAACAAGCGCTACCTATGATGATTGAGTATTTTCACAACATCACCGACATCGCCATGAAATGCTATTTCGAAGAGCCCATCAAACTGTTACGACTTGGCCCAATTCTCGGCAAAATTGCTGGCGCCGGCATTGCGACCTCACGCAAAGCGACTCATGCCGTAGTGGATAAAGTCATTCCGAAACTAGACGCTGACCAAGCTAAGGTCTCTGCGGAATATGCCCTTAGCCTGCTAAAAACAGCGCCATCGTCATAGCTCGCTTCACTCAGAAGTCAGTCAAAAGCCAGTCGCAAAGCGTTACGGCATCGGCTTTTTATCCGCTTCCTTCGACAGCTCACAGGCAACGGCCATCATGTGAGCCGTTGCACCATCTTCCTCTTCACTTAACGTCAAGCCATAGCGCTGTTTCACATTGCGCCACCGAGTTGCATATTCGCACCAATACTTTTTATGCGGCACCCACCGATCCGGACCATAATTGGCCCGTACTTTTGCCGACGCTGTATCCAAAATAATCAAGTTTTCTTCGTCATTCATAAATGCGAGTTTCTCACCCATGCTCCAATCCTGAGCGCCACTCGCCTGTGCATTGGACGGCACAACAACCATCACCACCAAGACTGAGGAGAGCGGCACGGCTTGATCGCTGCCCCAGCTCTTCCACTGCCCGGCGGCAATAGCACAGGCGTCAGGGCTCGCCCATTGAACCAACCCAGAAATTTGTGCAATCAATACTTCTGTTTCCGTATCTTGGCAATCGCCATCCTTATCTTGCCACGCCAGTGGCCACTCATTGCTCGGCTCTGGCGCCACAGCTCCCTTGTTAGCACAGGCGGCCGTCGCACCAACCAAGACCATCAATAGCAACAGATGCTGAAGAGAGCGCCAAAAAATAGATCGCGATGGATTACGAAAATAACTATGCATAACAACTCCATAAATCAATGTGATCCAAAATTCCCAACTTTACAAAACTACCCCACTCGCGCAGTGGCGAACAGCATAGGGGAACATTAATATAGTTTTCGTCTACTATTTTTCAGAACAGACAAGGAGTTCTGACGTGTCCCTACCACATGCCATACTCGCGCTACTGCAAAATGAAGAGGCCAGCGGTTACGATCTGACCCGTCATTTTGCACAAAGTGCCGATCATGTTTGGAGCGCCACGCACCAGCAAATTTATCTCGAACTCGGCAAACTGCACCGTGCTGGCAAAGTCGACTTTGAGATCGTTCACCAAAGCCATAAGCCTGATAAAAAACTATACCGAATTACGCCACTCGGCAACGAAGCATTGCATGGTTGGTTACAACGCCCCGCAGGCGGCAAGCGGGTCAGAGAGTCCCTACTCATTAAAATTCTCGCATCACACCTCATCCCCACCGATTCCCTGCTAGAAGAGCTACGCTTGCATCGCGCGGAAAACGAACAAGCATTGTCCCACTACCAAGTACTTCAAACCGCGCTGGGCATCGATCACGACAATATGAGCCGTGCGGACAAGTCAGCCTATCTAAGCCTCAGGCGCGGCATCATTGATCGTCAGGCATGGCTTGATTGGGCCAATGAAGCCGAAGCGCTACTCGGTGAAACTGAAACCGCTGACCACGCTTAGTGAGCGACTCAACGCCGCTCAACCACAAACTCAAAGAATGGTTAAGAGCATCCCCCCCTTTGTTACAGTCGCAAAACGATACCCGCCTTGCTGAACGGTTCTTACGCGCGGACGTCATAGAGACAGGCAGCGAAACGGCTGAAGACACCGCTCCTCCAGACAAAGATCAACGGCTGGGTCGCCGCTTTGAGCGGCTAACCCATAATGTGCTGCATGAACACGCCCACCTTGATGTGCTTGCCAGCAATATAGTGCTGCACGACGGCACTCGCACCATTGGTGAACTCGACCTCGTCACCTATGACCGACAACGGGACAAGTACCAACACTGGGAAATGACGCTGAAATTTTACCTCGGCATCAGCCCCGACCACTGGCCTGGACCAAACCCGATCGACAACCTCCATCGCAAAGCAAGCCGCCTATTCGGCCATCAGTTTCCGCTCAGCGCATCAGCCCTCGCACAAGAGCGGCTCCTATCGCTCGATATCCCACGTATCGATGAACGCGTAGTGCTCAGCCGCGGAACACTTTTCTACCCAGCGGAGCAAACGATCAGTGCACCAGAGATCGCACACCCGGATCACCATAAAGGGCGCTGGTGGACTATCTCCCAGCTGCCTGCCGCCACACGCTGGCAGCCTCTCAGTCGAAACGATTGGATCGGTACTGGGTCAGTGTCAGACAAAGGTACCACTACGCTTGCCACCAACCAGCTCGTTGACTATGTTCAATCGGCCCCGAGCCCATTGATGGTAATTGCATATCACAACGCCAATGCTCTGCCTGAGCCGGGATTTATCGTTTCAGATAACTGGCTGGTAGACGCACGTGACGCTAAAAAGCACTCCGAACACCCTAATTGATGCCGATGGCAGCCCCTCTCTGGGGCGCTTCCCGCAGACCGTCGGCCGCATTAACGGCAGAGAAACACGACTGCGCACGCCCATGGGCGGTGCCGCCTCTGCCTTTGCCCAACACTTCCATTACAAGCAGTTCCAATACTTTGGCGTGATCAGCGATGATCTTCTTATTGGCTGCGCACTGGCCAATACGGCATGGATCGGCCTCGCCTTCCTATATGTTTATGACACCCGCAACGGCAAACTCCATGAGTACACGTGGCGCTCACCACTTGCACGAGCCATGACACTCAGTGAGTCCCCAATAGAAGGGGAAAGTCGCTTTGTTCAGTCCGGCATTTCCATCTCGATGGGATACGCTAAACAGGGCGACAGCCTGACAAAATCACTGAGCATTCAATGTGACGCACTCACGCTCAGCGCCTCCATGACGGAAGATCGCGACTATCAACCTATGTCCCTGTGTACTCGCACTGGGATTAACGGCTGGACCTACGCAAATAAAGTTGCCGGTGTTTCCGTGCAAGGCGAGCTACAATGGAGCGGCCAGCAATATTCATTGGCGCAACTTAATGCCTGCGGACACCATGACTTCTCCGCCGGCTACATGCGCCGTGAAACGTTCTGGAACTGGGCCTGCCTGAGTGGCACCGTCGACGGCCACAAGCTCGGCTTTAACCTTTCCTGCGGCGTCAACGAAACCAGTGAAACGGAAAACTGTCTTTGGCTAGACGGAAAACTCATTAAGCTCAACACCGTTCGCTTCGATTACAATCAGGATGATCTCCAACAGGCCTGGCACATCAGTAGTGACGACAACACCGTTAACATCACCTTCATACCTGAAGGAAATCACCAAGAAAAACTTAACCTCGGCCTTTTTGCGAGTAATTTTAACCAACTATTTGGTCGCTTCAACGGCAGCATCACCCTGGAATCAGGCGCTGCGCTTACGTTGAAAGATCAGTACGGCTTTGTTGAGGAGCAATTTGCAAAATGGTAAACCCAGAAGAAACTGAAACCGCTAAAGAAGCGCGCGAGCAAGAACACGGCTTAACACGCTTTCAAGAGAAATTCCGGCGCGGCCTATTTTGGTGCCTAGAGTACTGGCGCGAACTGTTTAATTTTCGCTTCGACAAATACATGATCATTCAGATGCTGCCAGGCGTCTACGGCATGCTCCTCGGTGCGCTCGTACTGACCATTATTTTTTGGTGCGGCATCGCATTTATGAAAAACTTTTGGCTAGGTTTAGGCGCAACATTTTTTGCTGCCCCAATCGCCTTCTTGGTCTGCGCTTCGCTATTACGTGCCTTGCTGGAATTCTATTTAGTTATTTTTAAGATGGCAGAGCACGTTGACGAGCTGGTCGGCTTACGCGACACCGTTGACCGTCTATCAGGCATTAGTGATACCGTCGACGAAATGGTCGCCGTAACCCGTCGGATTCCTTTCTGGAAAGCCATTACCGGTAAGCCTTCAGCCGCTTCTCGACGAAAAGTTCCTGAGAATCGTAGACGTCGCACCAGTGATCGCGCCGACACTCAAGATGACACCAACAACGAAACCTAAAGAGTACGGAAAGCCAGCACCGAGGTGCCGATAACGCTTTCGCGTATTCCATCAAAGCCGCAGACATGTGTCTGCGGTTTTATGTATGACGACATCGTGAGTCAGTCACCACACAAAGCCCTCAAAAAAGGTGCATAATCACGCCATGGCCTCATTCACTCAACTGCCCTTTGACAACAGTTACGCCCGCCTTCCGCGCGAGCTTTATACTCCCGTCACGCCAGCCCCTATTGCATCGCCTTCCTTAGTCGTTACAAGCACAGACTGTATGGCCCTGCTCGACCTAAACAAAGAACAAGTAGATGACAAAGCGCTGTGCCGCTATTTCTCCGGCGCTCAAAGCCTGCCTAGCGCCCAGCCATTGGCGCAAAAATATGCCGGACATCAATTCGGCGCCTATAACCCCGAGCTAGGTGATGGCCGTGGTGTTTTGCTCGGCGAAGTTGTCAACGAAAACGGTGATCGTTGGGATTTGCATTTAAAAGGCGCGGGAAAAACACCTTACTCTCGAATGGGCGACGGCCGCGCCGTATTACGCTCCAGTATTCGGGAGTTTCTCGCCAGCGAAGCACTGTTTCATCTGGGTGTGCCAACCACGCGCGCACTGTGTGTTATTACCTCAGATGAGCCGGTCTACCGTGAAAAGGAAGAGCGAGCCACAACGTTATTGCGTGTGGCAAAAACCCATATCCGGTTCGGCCACTTTGAACACCTTTTTCACAGCAATCAAAAGCCGCTGCTCAATCAATTCATTGACTACACGCTCGCAACGCACTTTCAGGCATGCACTCAAGCCGCCGATCCTGTTTTTGCAATGTTTCGTGACATAGTGATACGCACTGCACGCATGATTGCGCACTGGCAGGCCAGCGGATTTGCCCATGGCGTTATGAATACCGACAACTTTTCGATTGTCGGCGATACCTTCGATTTTGGTCCGTACGCGTTTATGGACAGTTTTAATCCCGGCCTAATCTGCAACCACTCGGACTATCAAGGCCGTTATGCTTTTAACAAGCAGCCGCAAATAGGCTTGTGGAATTTGAACTGCTTAGCCATGGCTTTTTCCGAACGCTTATCACGGGATCAACTGATTAGTGCGCTGCAAGAATACGATGACGCATTCCATCAACATTATTTAACCTTGCTCGGCGCAAAACTCGGCTTCAGCACGGTCAGCGAAGATGATTCGCAATTAATAGGTGATTTACTGGGCATGATGGCAACAACCGGCGCGGACTATAGCCGAACGTTTCGCTCGCTAGCAGAGATTGATCTTGTCTCTGGTCGCAGTCGTGCGCGAGATGAGTTTCTCGACGCGGAGACCTTCGACGGCTGGAGTAAACGTTATGCTGAGCGCTTGCAAAAAAACACCAGCACGGACACCCAGCGCAGCGCGCTAATGTCGCAGAGTAATCCTAAATATATACTCAGGAATTACCTTGCTCAGCAGGCGATCAGCCAAGCCGAACAAGGCGACTTTAGCGAAGTACGTCGCCTTCATAAGGTGTTAAGCACGCCATACGCAGAACAACCCGACATGCAACACTACGCCGAGCTACCCCCAGACTGGGGACGTCATATGGAAATTAGCTGCTCGTCCTAACAGCATTTCCATACAACACCATTTCAATCAGGCACCGGCTTCGCGCCGTCCGTTGCGTAGAGCGCAGCAACTAACAAACGTCGATACAGCTTCTCTTTCAAACTGCCAGCATCGCGCAGCCCCATGCGCTCAAGGTGCTCAACATAACGCTCCTCTCCGTCTGCAGCGTCAGCGCCGATCGCACGGCGCCCCAGCTCCAAGTAATCTTTAGACGACAAGGTTTCTTTCAGCCACGTCAGCGCTGCCAATAACGTCTGTTCAACCGAAGTAAAGTCAGAACCTAATGGAAACACTGGGAACTCAGCATGATGTTGCTCATAAACCGCAGCCAACGTGTGCGGAAAATTATTGCTATGCTGTTCTGGAATCGCGTAATCCTTTGCGATTTTTCCCGCCGCTTTAGCCTGATCTAACAACTCAGATTGAAAACGACTATCGGCAATATTCAGCATCGCCGCGATACACTCTGCGTCCGTTTTGCCGCGCAAATCGGCGACGCCGTACTCCGTAACGAAGACGTCACGCAAATGCCGAGGAATCGTCGTATGGCCATAACTCCACAATATATTCGAGCTCGCTTCGCCGCCACGCTGACGCCAAGCACGTAGCATAATAATAGAGCGTGCACCCTCTAACTCATGGGCTTGAGCAACAAAATTATACTGACCACCAACCCCACTGAGCACCTGTCCGCTTTCCAAGGCATCAGCAATACCCGCGCCGAGCAACGTGGCACTAAATGCTGTGTTAATGAAACGCGCGTTGCGCCGCTGCATGCGCTTGAGTCGCTCATCGCCCAGCAAATTATTCACAAAACTAATGCGGGTCATATTGATACGCGAACGTTCCGCGTCGCTCATTCCCGCCAGGCGCCGATAAAAAGCGAGCGGCCCAAGAAAAAAGCCGCCATGCAGTAACGTTGTCTGTAGCGTGTCACCTAGAATTTCTTTCAGTGCCTCACGCGCCACGCGATCCTCAATGTCATTCACAACACTGGTTGCTATTGCGCCAGATTCTTTTACATCAGACGTTCCTGATTTCCCGCCTTCTACAGCAGCGTCTGTAACGTTAAAGTTTAGCCGACCATCTCGCAGCAATAGGCGCTCACGTAAAATGCCCTGTTGATTCAACCAATCCAGCATAGGCTGTGTGAGTTTTCGGCTGAGAATGCCTTCTTCCAATAATACATCAAGCGTTTGCAAACTAATTTGCTCGCCAATGCGCCCCTTCTCTAACAACCGAAACAAATCTGCATCATCCAGCACCGGTCGACTGATCACGCCACCGTCCATCAAACCGAGCATGCCCGCAGTGACCATCTCGCTGCAGCCGTACAAGCCACGCTTAAACGCATCCACGGCGCCCATATGCGTCATCTGCTCAGCAAAGCGCGCTGGCGCGCCTAACGCGCCCAAAACAGCCTGATAAAGGGCGTTATCGTGATGCCGCATCAACAGGTGATGCACCAAAGCATCGCCCAGTGCGCCGATACCGATTTGCAGCAGACCGTCGTCTGCTACCAACGTGCTCGCATACAGCCCAACAAAATGATCTTGCTGCGACACCGGCATATTCGGCGTCGAAAACAACTGCGTCGACAGTTCTTCTTGATCAATTAGGACATCAAATATCGACTCCGAGACCTCAGCATCATTGGGCATATAAGGTAGCGAAGCGTGGCTCTGTCCAATAATCAGGATCGTTTCGCCTTTGTTGCGACGCGCTTCAACGAGGGGCAACAAATCGAGGGAAATTTCGGGGTTACAACTAAGGCTGACTTTTCCTGGGCGAGCCGCATCAAGAGCAACCAACTGAGCGATAACGTTAACACCACGGGCATCAATATCGCGTACCGCATGGGTATAGTTACAACAGATGTAATGATGTTGAGCATGCTCATTGCCGAGCATACTGGCAGGCTGAAAAAAGAACTCATGAATTTCGATATTACTCGGCGTCTTGCGAGCGCGAAGATCGGTGAGGTAATCCAGTTCAGGGTAGTCTGAGAAAATTCGCTCAACAAAGGGAGATAGAAAACGGCGCTCCAACTCACTAGACGCTTTTGGGCGTCCCAACGACAAGGCCGTAAAGATAGATAAGGAATACTGGGGATTCGCTTTAATCCGCTGATACAGCGCATTAACCAACTGATTAGGCTTACCCAGGCCCAGTGGCAAGCCCAGACGCACGTGACCACCAGTTGTCTCGATGACCAGATCAACTGCCCGTTCAAGCGAAACACGTTTTGCCGCCATCAAGTCCATCCTTCGTTATGCAAGAAAGACTCTAGTGTAGCGACATCTGATTGTTTCGACGAGGTGGCTCTTTCTGCCTCAGCACCCGCACCCGCCCTATTCGTTCACGGCAATGCTCAGCCCGCGCTAAACGGACCTGCTAGCGCTAAAATAAATCATTTTTCTGCTGACGAAATCCACGCCATGCTTTCCAGCGCTGCTTTAGCGTGTCAACCGCAGACAACGCCGATTCCTTAGTATCACTCGCCAATAGCATTAACGCTGGCACCAGAATCAGACTCACAAACGTTGCAAACAAAACGCCAAACGCCAGAGAAACGGCCATAGGCACCAAGAAACGGGCCTCCAACGAGTTATCAATAATCAGCGGAGCCATGCCCGCAAAGGTCGTAATCGAGGTCAGCAGAATCGGCCTAAAGCGACTCGCCCCCGCCTCAAGAACCGAATCAAACAGATTCAAACCATTGGCACGGTTATGGTTCACGCAATCTAACAGTACGAGATTGTCATTCACTACCACACCGCTCACCGCAACCACGCCCACCATCGACCACAGCGTAATGTCATGGCCTAAAATAAAGTGCCCCACAAACGCGCCGACAATGCCGAAGGGAATAGCACTCATCACCAGCAATGGCTGCGAGTAGTTTCCAAACAAAACGGTTAACAGAAAGAAAATAGCGAAGAGTGCGATCAGATAACTGTCGCCAAGGTACGTAACGAACTCAAGGGCCGCCTTCGGCTTCCCTGCAATACCCCAACTAGAGCCGGGATAACGTACTTTCATATCATCAAGAAAGTCGCGGCGCAGGCTTTCCATAATCTGCGCCTCGGAAACGAGGTGATGATCTACCATGCCCGTTACCGTCGCGTTGCGCTCACGCATATAGTGACCAATCATCGCTGGCGACTGGCGCACCGTCAGTTCCGCTAACGCCCCCAGTGGCGCCCACTCGCCATTTGGAAGGTATATCGGTAGCTCTTCAAGATCCCATTGAGTTGTCGCATCACCTTGCGCCAACTTCAACATGACAGACACCTCACGATCTTCTTCGGCCAACCGATCAACCTCAATGCCGTAAAATGCATCGCGAACTTGAGAAGCAAGAATATCTTCACTTAAACCGAGGTTCAGCGCCTGCGGCAATAAGCTCAGCTCCATAATCTGCCGCTGCGAAGAGAGATTATTGCTTACCTCATGCACACCGCTATAGCTGGTCATGATCCAATGTAGCTCAGCGGCCATATCTTGCAGCGTCGATAGATCATCGTGAAACAAATTGATATGAATATCCGGTTTGGTCGGCATCAGGTTTGCGTCAAACCGCACGGACGTCGCGCCGGCAATCTCGCCGTTAACGCTACGCCACTTAACCGCCATATCACTTGCCGCAATTTCCGAGTCTGACGCTAACTGCAGTGAAACCCGAATACGATACTGCGCATCATGATCACGTGCGTTCGAAATTTTCTGGCTAACGCCTTGCTCAGCGAAAATATGCTGGATCGGGCTGCCTGGCGCACCAATACCATCACCTTGGGAATACTGCTTAGCAATTTCTTCCGCACTATCGCGCAAATGGACCACTTGAGAACGAATGGTGGCCGGCGCCGTTCCCTGCGGAAAAACCACTTCCGCAATCACGCGATCAGATTCGACCTTAGAAAAGAGTACTGCCGCGAGCCAACCGCTATGGACCAACATAATGCAGAGTAAGAAAAGTGCGATAAAAACAGCCACCACCGCCGCGCGCCAAACCAAAAGCTTTTCCATTGCCGGACGGTAAATAGCAAACATCCAGTCATCCAAACTTTTGTTTATCTTATGGCTAACACGATCAAAAAAAAGTTCTGTAGGCCACTTCCGTTTACTTTGGCCACCGAGATGTGACGGCAAAATCCACAGCGATTCAAATAGCGACAACGCGAGAATCGTCATTGCCACGAGGGGAATCACCCGCATCAATACCCCTTCCGCACCGGGTAAAAATAGCAACGGTGCAAACGCAATTAGCGTGGTTAATACTGCATACGTAATCGGCCTAGCAACACGTGTCGCGCCTTCCAAGGCGGCTTTCTTGCCTTTCATACCCTCACGGTGCACTTCATCGACACTTTCACCGACGATAATCGCATCATCGACAACAATCCCGAGTACCAAAATAAACGCAAATAACGAAATCGTATTAATTGATTCGCCGGTAATAGGCAGAATCGCCACCGCACCGAGCATCGCAACCGGAATACCCAGCGCCACCCAAAACGCTAAGCGAACACCGAGAAAAAGACACAACAGCACAGCGAGAATAAGCAAGCCTTGTATCGCACTGCTTTGCAGAAGATCAAAACGAGAGCTAAATTGCGCGGCTTCGTCTTCCCATAACACCAGCGCCATATCTCCAGGTAAATTAGCGCCATCAATCAGCGCGTGAACCTCAGCAATAACCGCCATCACCTGCTGATCGCCAACCCGATATACATCCAACGACACCGCTGGCTTGTCGTCATACCACGCCGCAATTTGATCTTCCACAAAGCCATCTTCAACACTGGCTATATCACGCACCCGCAGAACCACGCCGGGCCCTTCACGACGCACAGCTAACGGCAGGTAATCCTCCGCCACTTGGGGATCAGCCCCCGTCTCCAGCATTAAATCGCCAGAGCTGTTGCGCATGACTCCGCTACCAATGGCGTCTGTGCTTGTACTTAAACTCGTGGCGATATCACGTAAATTAATTTGATGGCGGCGTAAGTCATCTCGAGTCACCGCAATGCGCACTTCACGCTCAGGTAAATTATCGAGATCAACAATCGACACGACACCGCTATTAAACAACGACTGTCGTAGCGCCTGCCCTTGACGATATAACGAAAGTGGATCTTGGTCGCCAGTCAGAATGATCCGCGCCACCCGATTGCGCACAACCAGTTCCGTCACCTGCGGAGGCTTTGCCGTCACCGGCAAATTATCCATCGCGCTCACGGCCGCCTTTACATCATCGACAACGTCACGGGTTTCGTAACCGTCCTTCACATCCATCTGAACGGAACACAATCCCTCATAACCAGAACCAATCACCTCTGAAAGACCTTCAACGCTGTACACCGCATTTTCAATCGGCGAGCACAGCAGCCGCTCGGAGATTTCCGGTGTCGCTTGTGGCATTTGCACCACAATATTAATTCGGTCTAGAGGAACGTTTGGAAGTGTTTCTTGGCGAGTATGAGAAATGGCAAAAAAACCGGCCAATATCAGCATCACCATCAACAAATTGGCGACGGCCGGATTATCAATAAACCAGCGAATACTGGCTTTCATGGTGTCGCCTGCACCGCAGCGTCGCCCTCAGAGATATCAGACAACCAAGGTTGGCGAACCTTAACTTCTGTGCCTTCCATCATGCGTATATCGCCGGCCAATACGACCTGATCGCCATTCGCAAGACCTGTGCTGACATAAACCTGTTTGTCATCGCGATACAGTACCGAAATGTTTCGCCGCTCCAAACGTTGGTCCTTGTTCACCAGCCAAACGCGATTATCTCGACCCACAACCGTTTCAGGTAACACCGCCACGCCAGCGAGTTCCGTCCCTTCTATAGACGCATCAAGCCAAACGCCCGGCTCTAGTGGAATTTGCCCTTCCTCTTGTATCACCCGCGCGATCAAGGCGACCATCTGGTTTTTATCAAGGCCACCTTCACGACGAATAATTTCACCCTTCCAAGTGCGTGACACGCCGGCAAAATCTGCTTTCAATGTCACCAGTACTGGATTTTCAGGCGCCGTCCCATCGTAAGGTAAATCAATAAATGACAACCATTGGTCGCGTACCGGCAAACGCACTTCAATACTATTGGGCGTATACAAGTAACCCAGCAATTGCCCCGCAGTAACATACTGTCCCGCCTTCACCTGAATATCGCGCAGACGCCCAACAAACGGAGCGCGAATTTCAGTACGTGATAATTCTAAGCTCGCGCTACGCAATGCCGCTTTTGCCGCTTCCAGTCGTGTTTGCGCCTCCGCCAAGTGCGGTACCATACGGGCATACTCTGTCGCCCGCTTACCACTCGTTCTCTTTGCCACAACTGAACGTGCGCGCGTTTCGGCAAGATGAAGCGACGCAGAACTCACTTCATTTTTACGCTGCGCCAATGCCAACTCATACGGCTCTGGGTTGATCGTCGCAAGTGCCACCTCGGGATCTACGACGGCGCCTGAAACAAATCCATCCGCAACCGAAATAACCCTGCCGCTTACTTCGGCAATAAGCGGTATTTCTGACACAGGGCGCGCAACACCATTGGCGTGAATAGAAATACGCGACGGTGCAACGTCAACAGGAAGCACATCCAGCACAACACTATGATTTTCAGCCACCCTGCGCTCGACGCCATTTGGGGCCACATACAAAACCACACCGATCAGTCCTGTTACGACCACAATCCCGATCAATGCATCTCGCTGATTTCTAATCTTCAACTTAGCTGGCCAGCGCATTATGACTTCTCCAATAAATACCGTGATTTAAGATGACGTTTTAACTAACGCACCTAAAGCCGGGCAACTTCAACATAGGGAATACGATCATCTAGATCCGCACGGGGATCTGCATCAAAACTCATCAAAAAATGTTTGCTCGAAAGAGTCTGGGTACGAAATTTTTTCATGGCTTCGCGCATTGGATCATTCGAAAAGAATGCACAGACCACCGCAATACGAGCCTGCCGCGCACGATGTGCTATAGGCTCCACTAGCGCCGCCAGGACATTGGGCTGATCACCGCGCGTCACGACCGTGTGCAATGTGCGGTAACTAATCACGCCACCCGCCGCAGGCAAACGCATACCGCCAAACAGAAACGTCCAAGCGTTATAAACATGCCGAAGCCAAGACAATCCTCGCGGATACTGAACAAGTCGCGTTTGTTTAAACGACTTTTGATCCCAAACACCAACGACGCCCTCAAGCACCTCTCCGCGCCATGCGAGCCAATAATTCTCAATCTTTATGTCTTTATAATAGCTATTACCTTCCAACACCTTCTTTAGGTCATAACAGGGAAAGAACTGACGCTTTGGACCTTGATCATCCAGTAGCGCCTGCATGGATGGAAGGTCCGCCGCATTGGCACGACGAATTGTAAGGTCATGTTTGATCGGCACCAGCGGAGCAGCAAAAACAAGATGGGTAACGATATCGCCGCATGGGAAATAATTTGGTAGTCCTGCACGACCACTGCCGACCGTGGATAGCGACTTTTCATTTTCTGCGAGAATAACGGTTTGCATCCACTCGTTTGGTGCCACCAGTGTCTTCAGACCGCGAAACATTCTGACCATCACCAGGGTACCGCGATAGCGATCTGCAACCCGTAGATCATGGGCATAACGAATATTATGTCGCTCGCCATTCACATAGAGTGCGCGGCGGCCAATATTGGCCAGCGCCGCGTATTCACCACTTTTCTTATCAATCGCAACCCAAATATCAGGCTGTTCGCAGGTTACGCGGGCACCAGCATGAAAGCTCGGCTCGCGCTCAAAATTTAACACCACGCGCCCAGGCTGCGGCGACTGACGAATGAGATTCAGGATGGCGCCGTCATCCGCCTCAAGGGCTTCGCGGATCTCGTAGCTACTCACACCACAGCTCGAATCAAGCGAGAGGACTCCGGCACATCGGCTAGCCGCGGCGGCACAGGGCCATCCCAGCGACGTAACGGCTCGATTTTAATGTTGCCCTCAATCATTCCACGCAAACGACATTGCTGCAGGTAAAAATCGCGCATGTCTTCACTGCACACCACTCTTACGGACGCCAGCTGATTCAGCGATCGCGCCAAACGATAATGAAAATGTTCCAGAAGAATAGATTCAGCCGTCGCTTCTATCTCATCGACAGATGAGCCCTGAGGCTCTTCCAGCAATACGATGTAGCCAGGACGACCAGCACTATTGCTTTGTTCAAGCGCAACCAACGAAACGGTTTTCACGTTGAAGCGATCGGCTAACACATCTAATACGTTTAACGCCGTCATGGTAGAAAGCTTTTCGCCGACCAAATCAACGCCGTCTTCGCGACCTAAAAAGGTTAACGTCGGCACTTGGCCGATAAAACCGCTGACTCTCAATTCGTCGCCCATGCGATAGCGCATAAAGCCACTGCCTGTCGAAATAACCGGCGCAACGCGCTGATCCTTTTGCAAAGACCAGCACGGCACAACCACCCCGCTATCCAAGTCTTCAAATTCGTACACATGACTTTGATATGCCAGCACGTGCTGACCTGCATACGGAATCGTGACAACGCCTTCAGTTGCCCACAAACCTTTTCCCTGAAAACTTGCCTGCGGTAAGTACTCCTGAAGCAAGCCGGCCCAACGCGATGCAGAGGCCGTATCCCATGCACTCACTAAGGCCAAATCCGGCCAAAATTTGGAGAAGAAATCCGCACTCAGTTCACCGCTCCAATCCCGCAAGAGTCGCGCTTGAATCAGATTACGTGGACAGCTCAAAAAACCGAGTTCGTTCTGCCTATTGCCCCAATCACCACGATCAAGGCAATCAGCCACGCTCTCGCGCCACTGGCTCAACTGCTCCAACATGGTTAATGCAAAGGTAGGGCTCCACACCGACATAACCGCCAGATGCCGATCTGCGGCGAGCATCACCAAGGACGCAAAGGCAGCGCCTTCCGACGTTGGCGCCATGGCGACATTCTCGGGCATCGCCTGCGTAGAAGCCGCCAGTATTCGCTTGCCCGCAGACAACAACTGCATGTCGTCGTTTAACTCCGCGTGCCCATCATCGCGCATATCAGTAGGTAACCACGACAACGACCAATAATGAGAGCCGCGCGCAATACGTGGGAATTGACGATATAAATCGGCCAGCCACGGCGCGATCGCACCATCAAGCTCGGCGAGAAATTGTTTAGTGTAGGGAATCCATTTAATGGCAGAGGTGCTGCCGCTAGTCGGCTGAAAGCGAGCAACCGGAGAATCGATCATGGCACTGCCCGTACGTCGCAACTTGTCGACGTCGCTGGCCCAATCGCTATAGCCCGTTACAGGCACACGCGCGCTGAAATCTTCCCAGCTGGTATTCGCGTTAAGACCGTATTGTTTGGCGAAGGGCGTTGTCGCAACCGCAGACATTAAAGCCTGATGCTTGCTGCGCTGAACAGCTTCCAAACTGTTGAGGTTCTTCCGGAAACTGCGCTCCCCCCAGGACACCACACGACGCAAAGCGCCGTGACCCAGACGGTGCTTTATGGTCATTGTGCGCCTCTAACCAATCCTGTAATACGCTGCCAAAATGCGCGTGGCCCGAACATGCGCAACCACAGCGGCATACGCTCACCTAAAGGACGCTTACTCACGCTGCCGTTGCCAAGAAACGCCTTGTTGACGAAACGAAAGACATACAACAGAACATCATAAAACCCCACTCTGCCAATACACGGCAACTCTGTGCCGCGACGCCACGTCGGGTTACGTTCTTCGAAGAATGCGATATTACGAAAACGATCACACATCTCCGGTGTAATCCCTGCAACATCATCTGTTAGGTGCTGATATGAGTCGCCAAAATCTAACAGCTTACGCTGCGGGTCATAACAACCGGGGAAGAGACGCTCAGAATACTGCTGCGCCATTGCTTCATAATTCTCAAACTTAGCTTCTGGATGCGGATAGAAACGAAAGAAATTATTCGCCATCAACAAATAGGTCTTATAGCCCTTAGAAATGAGCAGCCAAAATACCGGTGTAAAGGGATGACGCAAAACAACACGAACAAGGTAAAGGAAAAACTTTAACTGCAGCGCTCTGCCTCCCCAATACGCTTCTTCGATAATCGTATCACCGCTGAAGACACCCTTAGCCTTACGGCCATTCATCTCAAGGTCCATCAAGGCAACCGTAGAAAAACCGACGATCAGGCCGTCAGAGCAACGGCGCACCAGAAACGCGCCGGTCTTCTTATTGAAGTCTTTAATAAACGTAGGCATGTCCGTGTTGGCGTAATACTGACGAAACACTTCATACATGCGCGCAAGCTCTTCCGTACTAATGTTCTTGTGCGCGGTATACCGGCAATAGGTTTTATTATTTTGATTAGTCATGATGCCCGCCTCGTTATTTTATTGTTGGCGACTGCTTTTATATTCGTTCTAAATAATGGTTTCCCACCAAGAGGAGCCAGTATGCGCTCATCTGCACAAGCGTGAATGTCGTCAGGCGCCACCCAGTTGTTGTTTGGCGCCACCCCCTACTACGTCCTACCTAGCCCGAATCAAAGCCTTTCGGTTTACAGCTATGCAGTAATACAACCGATATAATGGACGAGTGCATTCTTTTTAATGACCTCCACACTCGTGCCATAAAAATGATAATAATGCGGGATAACAGGCTATGGATGCTTTCAAAGCGCTCTTCGCGGACGTACCGTCCATCAGTATTGTATACATTCGTTCACTTATTGAACTAGGTAGAGAGCATGACGTTAATCTGCTCCCGTTTGCACAGGAACTCGGCGTAAACGACACCTTGATGGCCTCGCCGGAAGGGAATGTCTCAATTAATCAGCTGCTAAACCTGCTTGAAAAGGCTAGCCAGCACCTCAATGACCCCAGCTGGTCCTTCAAACTTGGCCTCTCTTGGGGACTGCAAATCCACGGCATGACAGCACTGCCGTTGTTCCATCGCGACAACCCTTTTGCCATCGCCAAACTCGCACTGAGTAACATTTCTCTACGACTACCGTTTGTCGCACTCACCGCCCGTACTGACGGCGACAACCTCATCGTCGATTTAAACGAAAACTGGCCCCTCGGCAAAGTGCGCCGGCGCGTACTGGATATTTACTACGGCATCATGGTGCGATTTATCTCGCAAATGGGAAAATCTCTCACCATCTGCCTAGACAGCGACGATCCTAACGACAAAACAAATATCGCCAGCGCCACAGAAAGTGAAGTGAAGCTAAATCATCCTAGCAACCAACTCATCATGCGGGACTTCACCGATGGCCAATTCGTGCCCAATACACGCACCAATGACGGCGGCGAATTACCAGCCAATTCCCAAACCCAGCAAATGCTATTGCTGATCAGACGCCAAGTGATGCTTGATCCAGGGCGCTGCTGCACAATCGAACGCGTCGCAGAAAAACTCGGCTCAAGCACGCGCACACTAAGCCGCTATTTGCGCTCCTCTAACATGTCGTTCAGCACACTGCGCAATGGCGTCCGCTCACAACACGCCGAACGCTACCTACGCGACTCTTCATTACCCATTATTGATATTGCAGAACGACTCGGCTACAGCGACCAAGCCAGCTTCAGCAAAGCCTTTCGTAGCTGGACAGGACAAACGCCGGGTGACTTCCGCCGCTCACAGACGGTGCGTGAGGGGGCTTAGGCTTTACCGAAGAAGGTTTTAATTTGAAGTGTGATCGCGCGCTGTGTGCGGCGACGTCAGACACGTCCTCTACTTTTAGAGTTTGGTGTCCACTAAAGCGGGGGAACTACACGATGATCTTCCCCCGATAAAATGGACACCACTTTATCTACGCTGCACGT
>TARA_R110002073_G_scaffold72309_1_pt1 | contig 49323 bp, 44 predicted proteins | sample TARA_R110002073 | Tara Oceans TARA_R110002073 (sample SAMEA4397174) | marine metagenome | biome: Polar Biome; feature: [DCM] deep chlorophyll maximum layer (ENVO:01000326); material: water (ENVO:00002006), including particulate matter (ENVO:01000060) such as... | depth 40 m
TCTCACCGCGTAGGCCAGGTTCCACCTGGCGATCGTTCTACGCCGAGTAGATCTATTCGCGCGAAGGCGTGTTGATTGGACGCCTCGCTTGGTTCCCAAGCATCGGCTCGGCTGCCATGTGGAACATGGCCTACGGTTGCATGACCAGGCCGCCATGTGAGACATGGCCTACGCTTGGACGATCAGTGGTTGGCCGGCGGTCAGTCGGTGGCCGCGTTTGAAATCGAGACCGGACATCTCTTTTTTGCCGGCAGGCTGCAGTCGTTCAATGATGACTTGGCCGTCGCCGCAGCCAATGGCCAATCCCTCGTGTTCCATCACTCGGCCCACGTTGGCTGGGTCGGCAGCAAAGGTTTCAGTGCGGACTTCGCGAATCGCAACTCGCAGAGGCGGTTTGTTTTCTTTGACGGCCGCGTGGGTGAAGGCAATCGGCCAAGGCTGCATGCCTCGAACCAGACAATCGATCTCGCGGCCCGTTGCGGACCAATCGATCTGGGCTTCGGCTTTGGACAATCGCGGAGCTTTGGAAACTTTGGCTGGGGCCTGTGGTTGGCCAAGCGTTCCGTGAGTATCGAACGACTCAATGGTTCGCAGCAACGCGATGGCTTCGAGCGTGGCGTCAACTCCGATATCGGACAAGCGAACTTCCAATTCTCCGGATGTTTCGTCGTCGCGAATCGGTGTGGTGCGTGATGCCACGATTGGGCCGCCGTCGAGGCGCGGGGTCATGTGGATGACGGACACTCCCGTTTCGCGATCGCCAGATAGGAGAGCCCGTTGGACGGGGGCGGCACCGCGATAGGCGGGCAGCAAAGAGCCATGCAAATTGATTCCGCCCAAGCGAGCAGATTGCAGGGCATCGGGTTTGAGGATTTGGCCGTAGTCGCAAACGACCAGCAGGTCCGCGCTCAGCTCGTTGAGGCCGGCAATGGTTTCCGGATCGTTGATGCTGGCGGGGGCATCAACGGGCAGTCCATGTGTTTCGGCCCATTCCCGGACCGGTTGTGGTGGTGGCCCACCGCGGCTTTTGACGGGCGGCAAAGGACGCACGAAGACGCGAGCGATTTCATCGCCGGTAGAGCCCAGTTGTTGCCGGATCGCTTCGAACGATGGCACCGCGAATGGGCCGGTGCCCATCAAAACGTATCGCAGGGAATCAGCCATTTGACGTGGTTCCACCGGTGTACATGGCTTCCCATTCGGCTCGTTGCTGAGCCAGGGTGGCTTCGTCGGCGATTGAGCCGGTGCCCTGTTTGGATTCGTAATCGGTTTTGAATTCTTCCAAGTGTCCTTCCAAGTCGCGAAGGCCTTCTTCGCCGATGCGATCAAAGAACATGATGCCATCGAGGTGGTCGACCTCGTGTTGGACAACCCGTGCCATGAAACCATCGAGGACTTGGTTGATCTCGTTGCCTTGTAGGTCGAACCCACGCAAACGGACGCTCTTCGGGCGTTTGACTTGACCGTATAAACCCGGCACGCTCAGGCAGCCTTCTTGAGCGGTGTCGTTGCCCTTGGGGCGATCGATTTCAGGGTTAAGAATCACCCACGATTCGCCCTCGTCGCGTTTTCCGGTGGGGTTGGCCACGAACATGCGAATCGGCAGGTCGACTTGGTTGGCGGCCAGTCCGACGCCGTCGAACTCGTACATCAGGTCGAGCATTTCGTCGGCCATCGATTTCAACTTGGCATCCACACGCACGATGGGGCGGCTGACGTGTCGGAGTGTCGGATGCGGGAAATGAATGATCGACAACGGCATGATGAAGGCGGCAAAAAGACGAAACGGCGGATGAGTTCAATCAATCCCGCAGCTTATCAAACTTCCGGCGGATCATCACGCTCCCAACACGCCGCGGCGTGCGATCGATCCGGCAACCCAGGTCGATCGGTCCGGCATCGATCGACCACAATTGGGCAACGGTCGGCGAACGAGCAACCGGGGTAATGTTTGTCCGGCGAGGGGACTTCGCCCTGCAAAACGATTCGCCGGCGATTCGCGGCGATGGTCGGGTCGGGCACCGGAACCGCGGACAGCAGAGCCTCCGTGTACGGGTGCTTGGGATCCGCGTAGAGTTCCTCCGCGGTGCCTAGTTCGGCGATTCGGCCGAGGTACATCACGCCGACTCGGGTTGCGATGTGACGAACAACTGCCAAGTCATGGGCGATGAACAAATACGCCACGCCGAGTCGTTGTTGCAGGTCCATCATCAGGTTGATGATTTGAGCTTGGATCGAGACATCGAGGGCGGACACGGGTTCGTCGCAGAGAATCAAGTCCGGCTGCACCGCGAGGGCTCGAGCGATACCGATGCGTTGGCGTTGGCCGCCGCTGAATTCGTGTGGGTAGCGATTGAGGAATCGAGGATTGAGTCCCACCAATTCCATCAGTCGCAGGACTTCGAGTTGGCGGTCCTTGCCGGAGGCGAGTTTGTGAACCGTCAAGGGTTCGCCGATGATGCCGCCAACCGTCATCCGTGGATTCAGGCTCGCGAAGGGATCTTGGAAAACCATTTGAACGCGGCGTCGATATGGCAGCATCTCTTTGTCGGACAGTCCCGCGATCGATTTGCCATCGACCAGGACGTCGCCCGATGTTGGATGGACCAGATTGATGATCGCTCGAGCGGTGGTCGATTTCCCGCAGCCGGACTCACCAACCAAACCCAGCGTTTCGCCTTTTGCGATGTCGAACGACACGCCGTCAACGGCGCGGATCAATCCTTGTTCAGGATTGAACAGCGATCCGCGTCGAAAGGGGAAGTGAACCTTCAGGTCGCTAACCCGCAACAGCGGTGGATCCGCGGTTGTGCTGCCTGATCCTTCCGTCGAAGTGTGAGTGGTTTGGGCCGCGTTCATGTTGGGACCTCCACGTGGCATGCCGCGAGGTGAGGTTGCACAACGGGCAAGTTCGCGGCACCGGTTGGTTCTGCTTTCAATTGAAGCGTAGGATCCTCACGATGGCAAACTGGTTGAACAAAGTCGCATCGGGGAGAGAACGCGCAACCGAGAATGGGTTCGGACATGTCGGGTGGACCGCCGGGGATCGCGAGCAGCTTCTCGTGGCGATCAGTATCGAACCGTGGCAGTGAACCGAGCAAACCAAGCGTGTAAGGATGTCTGGGGGAGGCGAACAAGTCGTTGACATTTGCCTTTTCGACGATGCGTCCTGCGTACATCACCAACACACGGTCCGCGACTCCGGCGACCACACCCAAGTCGTGAGTGATCAGGACAATTGCCGTGCCTTTGCGTTCTTGCAAATCGGCGAGGAGGTCCATGATTTGGGCTTGGATGGTTACGTCGAGTGCGGTCGTTGGCTCATCTGCGATCAACAGTTCCGGTTCGCAGGACAACGCCATCGCAATCATCACGCGTTGTCGCATCCCGCCACTGAATTGATGTGGGTAATCGCGAAGACGTTTTTCAGGTGATGTGATGCCAACCAAACCCAACATGTCCACTGCGCGTGCGGCGGCTTCTTTCTTCGTGAGGCTCAAGTGCAACCGAGTCATTTCGGTCATTTGCTGCTCGATGGTCATCAAAGGGTTCAACGCTGTCATCGGATCTTGAAAGATCATCGAGACGTGTCGACCGCGAATGGTTTGTAGTTCACGGTCACTCATCTTCAGAAGATCGCGACCTTGGAACAGCGCCGTTCCGGAATCGACTCGCCCGGGCGGTTGTGGGATCAGTCCCATCATCGCCAAGTTGGTGACGCTCTTTCCACTGCCTGATTCTCCAACGATGGCAACAGTTTCCCCTTCGCGAACATCAAAAGATATACCGCGGACGGCTTGGACCTGCCCCTCATCAGTTTTGAAGCTGACCTTGAGATTTGAAACTTGGAGGAGCGGTTGGCTGCCCTGGCGAGGGGCGTCGGTTGCGCTTTCTGTTGCGGTCATTGAGGGGTGAGCTTGTGATCCGGGAGCTGAGGTCATCGGTTTTTCATCTTTGGATCCAATGCGTCACGCAAACCGTCGCCTAGGAAGTTCAAAGCAAACAGCGTCATGGCCAGTGCCGCACCTGGGAAAATCACAACCCACCAGAAAAGTTTGACGCTGGAGAGTGCTTCCACTCCATCGTTGAGCAACAGCCCCCAAGACACATCCGGTGGAGCAACGCCCAGTCCCAGGAACGAGAGGAAGGCTTCGAACAGCATCACCGCGGGAATGGTCAACGTCAGATAGACAATGACGATACCGAGCACGTTGGGCACCAAGTGTCGAAACACGATTCGCATCGGTGATGCACCAATCGTGCGAGCGGATTCAACAAACTGTTCTTGTCGAAGCGAGAGCACTTGTCCGCGAACGACGCGTGACATCGTCAACCAATAGATCGCACCGATGATGATGTAGAAGATCATGATTTGATTGATGCCATAGCTTTCCAGCCAAGCCTTCACGCTCTCTTCGCCCAGGAACGTGACCAAGTAGATCACCACGAAGATGAACGGGATCGAGTACAGCATGTCGACGATCCGCATCATGGCCGCGTCGATCCAACCGCCGAAGTAGCCGGCGATCGCGCCGTAGCTGACACCGATCATTAAACTCACCAAAGTCGCCACCAAGCCGACAACCAAAGAAACACGAGCGCCCCAGAAGACTCGTGCGAGTAGGTCGCGCCCGAGTTTGTCGGTTCCGAAGATCGAAGGGATCGCGTAGTCGCCAAAGATCGCGACTCGAATTTGAACCATCTTGAACGAGACGCTGCCGAGTTGATTCCAAAGTTGGTTGAAGGGATGTTCAACTCGGATTCGGTCTTGAATCGACTCGAATTGCTCGGCTTGTTTAAGCGGATCTTTGATCGCCAGGGCCTCGGCGGTTTCCGCGGCGATCTCAGCTTCAAAGAGTGCCAATTGGCTAGTCAATTTCCCGTCGGCGAATTTCAATCCTTCGCGTGAACCCATCGTGATCGGTTCAAACGATGGCGATAGAAAACGCCGGTTGTTGAGGTCCTTGTCGAGCGGGCTTTGCAGCGGCAGCATCGGCGTGAGAAAGGCAACCAAGCCAAGGCCGATCAAGAAGATCAGTGAGGCCATGGCGGGGCGGTTGCGACGCAGTCGCCGCCAGGCGTCTTTCCAAAGCGAGACACCACGAATCTTGCGGGATTCCTCCAGCAGTTGCGCGAGAACCTCTTCGTTTTTGCGTGAATCGGGAAGGTTCATTCCAGTTCGACTCGCGGGTCAATGACAGCGTAGGCCAAGTCAACGATGGTGTTCATCACAAACAGCAGCACGGTGTAGGTCAGGACCATGCCCGTTGCCAACGTCGTGTCGCGCTGGGTGGCGGCATAGATGAAGTGGCTGCCCATGCCGGGCAACGCGAATATCTTTTCGAGGACCAACGACCCGGTCAGGACACCCGCCGTGGCCGGACCGAGGTAGCTGACGACGGGAAGCAATGCACCGGGCAACACGTGTTTGATGATCACGGTGCGTTTGGGCAGTCCCTTTGCGAACGCGGTGCGAACATGTTCGCGGCTGAGCGATTCCAGCATTCCGGCTCGGGTCAAACGAGCGATATAAGCAGCGACAGGAAGCCCCAAGCAAATCGCCGGCAGCGCGACTTGTCGAAGCGTTCCCCAGCCCGCCGCAGGGAACAACGGAATCAAGAACACAAACAAAAGGATCGCGATCGATGCCAAGACAAAGTTTGGAATCGCAATGCCCAGCACCGCTGTTGCCATCATCGCGACATCGGCCACGGTGCCTCTGTAAACGGCCGAGATGACTCCCGCCGAGACACCCAAGATGATTGCGAAGACCAAGGCAAAGATGGCCAGTGATGCGGAGACCGGAAAGCCTTCCGCGATGACTTGGTTGACGCTGTAGTCTTCCAGTTTGATCGACCAGCTGAGATCACCGCGGCTGAGGATGCCCCACATGTAGTCCCAGTATTGCTGCAGCGGCGGTGCGTCGAGGTTGTACCGAGCTCGCATCTGTTGCTCGATCGCGGGAGGCATCGCACGCTCGGCGCTGAAGGGGCTGCCCGGTGCGGCTCGCATCAGCACAAACGAAACGGTGTAAACCGCCCAAAGCGTGATGGCCATCCAGCCGAGGCGTCGGATGAGGAATCCGAGCAAGTCTTTCATGGCGTGGGTTCCAATCGAATCGTTTGAAACGGGTGCGTGTCTTGCGGTGTCGGTAGCAAGCCGGAGACGTTGGGTTTGATGATGTTCAACCCGACGTAGTAATAAATGGGAATCGCGGGCAACTCGTCAGCCCAGATCGCTTCGGCTTCCGTCAGCAGTTCCATGCGTTTGACTTTGTCGGACTCAGACGCCGCTTGGGAAAGCAGTTCGTCGTAGCGTGGGTTTTTCCAGGCGGTGTTATTCTGCGGGCTCTTGCTGAGGAACAGGTCCAAAAACGTGTTTGGGTCCGGGTAGTCAGCGTTCCAGGCGGCTCGCGAAATGTCGTACTTTTGTTGTTGGCGTTTGTCGAGGAAGCTGCCCCATTCCATGTTTTGCAGATCCGCTTTGATGTTGAGGTTGTTCTGCCACTGTTGCTGGATCACTTCCGCGATTGCCCGGTGGCTTTCGCTTGTGTTGTAGAGGATCGTGAACTTCGGAAAGCCTCGTCCGCCGGGATAGCCTGCTTCGGTGAGCAGTCGTTTGGCTTCTTCGAGTGATCCACGGTTGCCTTGCGCCGGCGTGTAGCCGGCGATCCCAGGCGGCACCAACGCAAAGGCGGGTTGCTGGCCCGCCTTGGTGACTTCACGGACGATCTGTTCACGGTTGATCGCCATCGATAGAGCCTTGCGAACTCGCACGTCATCCAGTGGCGGACGTTTGGTGTTCAGTTCGTAGTAGTACACCGAGAGGTACGGAGCGGCGTGGTAATCTTCTCGTTTCTTGAGTTCTTCGATTAGGGTGACGGGTGGGTCGGTGACCCAATCCAGCTCACCGGTTTCGTACATGTTGAGAGCAGTGTTTTGACTCTCGATGGAAAGAGCATCGATCGATTCGATTTCAACTGTGTCGGCGTCGTACCAACGCTCGTCTTTGACCAAACGAACTCGGTCACGTAGTTTTCGCAGCCCGATTTTGTAGGGACCGCATGTGACGATGTTCTCAGGCCGCGTCCACATCGGTTTGCCGTGTTCTTCGATGCAGTGTCGCGGCACCGGGAACAAGGGGTAGTAAGCGGTCAGGTACGGGAAGTACGGAAGAGGATCACGCAGATGCACGATCAGCGTCGTTGGATCAGGGGCTTCGACGCCGCCAAGTTGATCAAAGGCGACCAGCACATTGTGGGCTCGTTGAGTGTCTTCTTTCGCCAGCGGCGTTTGCAGATTCTTTGTGTAGGTGACCGTTTCGGTGACATCGTCCCAAAGGATCTCGTCGCCGTCCTTGCGGGCCAAGTCAACGGTGTACAACCATTCGGATTGCCAATCTGCAGTGACCTTCGATTTTTCCTCTTTGGTGGCGTCTTCCGGGACGTTGGGTTTGGGCGGTTTGTCCAAAGCCTTCAGCGTGCCGTGAACGATCGTGCCACGGGGGAAGGTCTGAGGTGCCGGCTCGCTGTCGATTGTCTCGCCAGGTCGATCCCACAATTCAACTTCAACTTTGTCGCCTGGTTTGACTTCGCCGGTCGCGTAGGCTTCGGCGTTTTGAACGCCAAAGAGCTGAAAGTTGTATTCGCAAGCGGTTTCCGGATGCAGCATTCGCGTCCATGACCAGACGAAGTCAGCCGAGGTGATTGGCACCCCGTCGCTCCAGGTGACATCGTCCCGCAATTGGAACGTGTACGTCATGTTGTCGGGCGAGACTTCGTAAGACTTCGCGATGCCCGGCTGAGGCGTCATCGGCTGGACGCCGGTTTCCGGATCGGGGTCGCCTTCGGGCAACTCTTCGAGCAATCCGGTGAAGATGTTGAACAGGATCCGGCTCTCGGGTTGGCCGGTCGCTCGGTGTGGATCGAGCGTCTTGGGGTCGGTGCCGTTCTGAAAGCTGAATTCAGCCGGCGGCATCTCATCAAATCGAGACGCCCAGATCAGGGACACCATCACCACGATGGCGGCCAGGATCAAAAACGCTCGACGAAGCTCCAAAGGCATGGCGGCATATCAGGAAGGAGGGAAACAGGGCGTCCGCATCATGTTCCGTCTGCAATCGATTCCGGTGGTGGTCATCCATCAGGAAAACACCCGGCGGGCGCCGGGCTGACTGGATGATGACCTATTGAACAAGCATTTGCTGTTCTATCGCAATACCGCCGCCACGGCGTTGCACAACCATTCCATCTTCGATTCGTTCATTCCGGCGACGTTGATTCGGCCGCTGCCGACCAGGTACACGCCATGTTCGCTTCGCAGTTGGTCGACCTGCATCGGTGACAAACCACTGAAGGAGAACATGCCTTTCTGGTCCAACAAGAACGAGAAGTCTTGGTCGACTCCCGTCGCGGCCATTCCATCAAGAAATTGTTTTCGCAGCGAAGCGATCCGAGTCCGCATTTCGGCGAGCTCTTCGTGCCACATTTGGGTCAGTCCCTCGTCGGCCAACACGGTGGCCACGATCGCGCCGCCGTGCCGTGGCGGGTTGCTGTAGTTGGCCCGGACGACTCGTTTGAGTTGGCTGAGAGCGGCCTTGGTCGTTTCGGCTGATCCGGATACCAAGCAAGCCGTTCCGACTCGTTCGCTGTACAGGCCAAAGTTTTTGCTGAATGACGAGCACACGATGGCTTCGTCCATTTGTCGCAGAATCGTGCGCACACCGATGGCGTCTTCGTCCAGGCCTTCGCCGAACCCTTGGTAGGCAAAGTCCAGCAGTGGTATCAGTTTCTTTTCCGCCACCACGCTGGCAATTTGTTCCCACTGCTCCGGTGTCGGGTCGACTCCGGTTGGGTTGTGGCAACATGCGTGCAGCAGAACCGCGTCGCCGGGCTTGGGTTTGGTCTTCAGGTCTTCGATGAGGGCGTCGAAGTCCAGAGTCTTCTTGTCAGACGCCAGGTAGGAGTACGTTTCGACGGGCAGTCCGGCCGCCGCCATGATCGCGTTGTGGTTGGCCCAGGTTGGCGTCGGCAAGAAAATTCGCAACGGTCCGCACTGGGTGGCCAGGAATTCTGCCGCCACACGGAGGGCTCCCGTTCCGCCCGGCGTCTGAACCGCTGCCACTCGCTCGGCAGCAATCTGGTCAGCAAAAATCAATTGGCGGGCTGCTTCGCGGTAGTCCGGCAGGCCGTCGATCGAGAGGTAACCCTTGGTCGATTCGGTATCCAACAGCCGTTTTTCGGCTTCTTTGACGCAGCGAAGCACGGGAGTGGTGCCAGAAGCGTCTTGGTAAACGCCCACGGACAGATTCATTTTGGTTTCGCGTTCATCGGCTTTGAACGCTTCGGTCAGTCCCAAAATGGCGTCGGGCGGGGCAACGGAGATGGAGTCGAATCGGTGCACTGGGAAACCGAAATCTGCTTGGAGGGGAGGGAGTCAGCGTCACATTGGGCCGACGGAGCCACGAGAATAACTACCAAGCCGGATTTCGCCTACACGCGGAAAAGTGTCGAGTCATCGTGGCCGGGCATCTGTCCCCAGTCGGCTTTCTGCACTCTATGCTACGCCCATGCTCGTTACACCTGAATCTAATCAAGCCAACCGCCGCTGGGCCATTGGCATTTCTGTCGCCTTGGCCTTGCTGATCGCCGGTTTCGCAACGGTTCGACCATGGGCTCTTTTCGCGTTGCCGCTGGCGTGGGCCGTTCATTGGTGGATGCGGCGGGGAACGACGCGTCGATTAAAAGTCATGGCGTCGCCCTTCCCTGACGTTTGGGAAGCCGCTTTGCAAACGCACGTCGTGTACTACCGCATGCTCGACGAGGAACAGCGGGAGGGTTTCCGCAACCGCATGAAAATCTTCCTGGACGAGATTGCGGTGACTGGGATTCGAACGGAAGTCGATGAAACGACGCGAGCTCTGGTCGGTGCCAGTGCCGTCATCCCAATCATGGGGCTGGACGACTTTGAGTATTCCGGGTTGGGGGAAGTGTTGATCTACCCGGGGGCATTTGGTGCGGATTATCAAACCGACGGTGAAGGCGACAAAAACACGTTGGGAATGATCGGCTTGAATCATCTGAGCGGCGTGATGATTTTGTCCAAGCCATCGTTGCTGGCTGGTTTTTCCAATCCGAGTGACAAACGCAATGTCGGCATTCATGAGTTCGCTCACTTGGTCGATAAAGCGGACGGCGAGGTCGATGGAGTTCCCGTGTCGGCTTCCGCGGAAGTGACCGAGCCTTGGGTGAAGTGGGTGGGGCAAGAGTTGCAGTCGGAAGGAACGCGGGCAGGGATCGACGACTACGCGTACACGAACGAGGCGGAGTACTTTGCCGTGTTGTCGGAGTACTTCTTCGAAAAGCCGGCGCAGCTGCAAGCGAAGAATCCAAAGCTCTATGCAATGCTTCGAAAGATGTATCACCAAGATCCGAAACGTTTGTTTCGAGGCCGTCGCAAACGTCGCGGGAAAGTTCGTCGCAATGATCCATGCCCCTGCGGCAGCGGCGATAAGTTCAAACACTGCTGCCGCCGAAAAACCATGCGAGGCATGCCCGCCAAACCGTAGGCCAGGTTCTACCTGGCGATGGTTGCATGCCGGTGAACGTCGCCCCTTGCGATGGCATATAAATCACGCCTCGCTTTGTTCCAAAGCATCGGCTGGAATGCCATGTGTAACATGGCCTACGCGGGGCGATTGCAAATTACAAAATGGACATTGCAAATGTGCACTTTGCAATGGTTTACAACGTAGGCCAGGTTCCACCTGGCGATGGTTGCATGCCGATGAACGTCCCATTGTGATGGCATATAAATCACGCCTCGCTTTGTTCCAAAGCATCGGCTTGGATGCCATGTGTAACATGGCCTACGAGAGGCGATTGCAAATTGCAAAATGGACATTGCAAATGGGCAATTGATGTTCGGTGAAGTCATTTCAGTCGTCAGAGCAAAAACACTTTGCAATTTGCATTTGTCAATTTGCACTTTGCAATCGCCTCTCAACGCTACATCTCGTCATCTGGAATCGGTTCACGGCCGCGGGGTGTCATCAGTGCTTGCCAGACACGCATGTCGATCGTTTCAGAGATGAACCGTGTGCCACCATCGGCCATGGAAACATTCACACCTTCGGCATGCGCCGACGATGGGCGAGCCAAATCGGCGGCGTTTGTGCGGCTCATCTGCATCGTTTCGGTGAGTGCGCGTTCGCCGTTGATCCGGTGAATGTCGCGGGGCTGCTTGTCGTTGCTCCAGTCCACCCCGTGCCAAACCATCGCATTGGTGAACCGACTGAGCGTTGGGTAAAGCACCTCGTCGGGATGGTTCTCGAAAATTAAATCCTCATCGTTGACGAACCCTGATCGATGCCACGAAAGCGCATGAAGCGATTCGGAGAACAAGACCGTGTTGCCCGCTCCATCGCGAAAGTCATCCAGTCGGATTGGTTTCGCGATGGGGACGTGTTCGTCTTCGGCAGACGATTCCAAACGAGCGGAGACCTGGTTCCCGAAGACTCCGAACTCGTTGCTCATTGATTCGGCAAACGTGACGGTTTTCGTTGTGCCGCCGGGATGAAAGATCGCATGCTGGCCGGCGATCATGTCTCGCGGTGGGAAGAACACGCCAGCATTCGCGACGTAGCTGTTGCGTCCGTCGTCTTCACTTTGGGTGGGATCGGTTGGGCACTGCATGATCGCCAGGTTCGGTGCCGCAAGTGGGTGAAAGCCTTGCCCGCTGAATCCGGTGGTGGAACCTTCGGCTCGAGTGAGGATCGGATAGCGGTCTTCGGTCCAATGTTCGTAGGTTGGTTGAGCATCCAGCCAAGGAAGCAACGCGACCGCCCAAGTTCCGATCTTTCGGTGAGGGGAAAGGTTTCGTGAGCTCGCTTCGGGTGAATCGGCGGAGGGATCCGCCAAAGGCGAAAGGATCGTTTCGGTTTCAGGATCCCAGCCAAAGTGACCAAACTCCATGGCCCATCCCGGCATTTCTTTTCTCGTGTTTTCGTATTGGATCGCGGCCAAGCTCAGGTTTTTGAGTTGGATGGAGCATTGATTGCGGCGACCCCCGCGGCCTGGGCTGTTGACTGCTGGGATCAGCAGTCCCATCAAGATTCCGATACAGATCACAACCACCACCACTTCCAGTAGCGTCAATCCGGAACGATTGCCTGTCATCGTCGCACCTCGCAGTCCAGGGGGATTCGAACAGCGTCTCAGGTGCATTGTAGGCCAGATCAGTCACTGGCGTTCGTAGGCCAGGTTCCACCTGGCGATCGTTCTTCGCCGAAAGATCCCGCTCTCGCGAAAGCGTTCGAAAGGACGCCTCGCTTTGTCCCAAAGCATCGGCGTGGTTGCCATGTACAACATGGCCTACGAGGCGAAGCGTCGTAGCCGGATTCGCCCAAATTCGGACGCTCCCTCGCTCAGTCGGCGGCGTTCTTTTTCAGGCGTTCTTCGATGATGCTGACCAGTTGTTTGGGACTGAAGGGTTTGCTGACCAACGACACCAAGCCTGGGCGGTCAACAATCCGGTCCGGATCAATTTCGAATCCTTTGGCTGTGCACAGCACGATCACCGAGATCGACGTGGTTTCAACGACGCGACCGATCAAGTCCACGCCGCTGAGTTCCGGCATTTCGTGGTCAGTCACCAAGACATCAAACTTTTGACCGGATTGAATTTCATCCCACGCGAGTTGACCGTTGGCGACCGCGGTCACGTCCATTCCGGCTCGGTCCAGGGTGAATTGCAACAAATGACGCAGAACCGGATCGTCTTCCGCAATCAAAACCCGCTTTTTCTCAGGAGCATTCATGTTTTTTGCGATCATTCGTGAGGGCGTTCGGTACTTGCTTGTCTTGACGTTAAGTTCCGGCGATTTCTATACTTCGGGCTCACGGAATCGAATCCCTCCACCCCTGCGAACGTATGAACAGCGAGCGACGTCACCAGCTGAACGAGAATGAACTTGCCGGAGCCCTCGACAAGTTCAACCACTCGATTGAGCCCTATTCCAAGCAAATCGCCTTGGGTGTCGCAGCGTTCTTCGTTGCAGTGTTGGGATACGGGTTTTATTCCAGCACCAAATCGGACAATCGAAGCGACGCCACGTTGCAATTGATTGACGCGTCCATCACCGGAGACACCGAGAGTCTAGCGACCATTGCCGCGAAGTACCCGAATACCTCCGCTGCAGCTTGGGCACGTCTTTACCAAGGTGGTCAGCAAATGGGAATTGGATTCTCAACGTTGTACACGAGTCGCGACGAAGCCGAAACATTGCTGGACGATGCGGTGGAGGCTTACAACCAGGCGATGGAGTTGAGCAACGATGCGATGATCCAGTCGCGAGCTCACTACGGTTTGGCGCAGATCGCCGAAGCTCGCGGCAACGTGGAAGACGCCATCCGCGAATATGAAGAAGCCATGGCCGTCGGCGAATCAGCCGCGATGGTCGACGAGGCCAAAGCTCGAATCGCCGCGTTGTCGTCGCCTCAAGCCAAGGACTTCCTGGCGTGGTTCCAAGAACAAGACTTCTCGCCCGCCGAGCCAAGCTTGCCACCGTCGTTGCCAGGTGCTGGCGATTTGCCTGACCTGCCAGATTTGGATCTGCCACCATTGGATTTGCCAATGGATGATCTGAGCGAAGGTGACGCAGCGGATGCGGACGCAAACGAGGCTGCTGAATCGGAAGAAGGCGACGCGAAGACGGAAGAGCCAGAGATGACCGAAGAGCCCGCTGAGACGGAGGCTCCTGAAGAGCCAGCCACAGAAGAAGCTGCTCCGGAAGAGACCGCAGCCGAAGAATCCACTGAAGAAGAAACCGCCGAGCCAGCCGAAGAAATGAAGGAAGAGGCTCCGGCTGAGGAAGCAGTTGAGGAATCCGCTGCTGAGAAAACTCCCGAAGTGGAAGAAACACCCGCAGCCGATGAACCTGCCGCATCCGACGAGTGATGCGAGAATTCGTCGTTCCTGAATCCGCCAATGGGTTTCGAATCGATTTGTTCCTGACCCAGTCCTGCGATGGCTACAGCCGATCGCAAATTCGGGACGCGGTTCAGAACGATGGTGCCGAAGTCGATGGGCGGATCATCCGTCCGAGCTACAAGGTGAAGGCCGGGCAAAAGGTCCGGTTTCGCGTGCCGCCTCCGGCCTCGGACGACACGATTCCCGAGAACATCCCGCTGGATATTCTCTACGAAGACGACGGGTTGGTCGTGATCAACAAGCCCGCGGGAATGGTCGTGCACCCCGCTCGCGGCAATTGGACGGGGACGCTGACCAGTGCGCTCGCGTTTCGATTTCAATCGCTGTCGGACGTCGGTGGTCCAACGCGTCCCGGCATCGTGCATCGTCTCGATCGAGACACCAGCGGTGTGATTGTCGTCGCGAAAAACAATGCGGTGCATTTGAACCTCGCGGCCCAGTGGCACGACCGCTTGGTCCAAAAAGAATACACGGCGATCACGTTTGGTCGCCTTGATCGAGATCGTGACTGGATTCACGCATCGATCGGACGCCACCCGTACCAGCGTGACAAACAAGCGATCCGCGAAGGTCATTCCACCAGTAAAACGGCGTCGACGTTTTACGAAGTCGTCGAACGGCACGGTCGAGTGACACGCGTCGACGTGCGGCCGAAAACGGGACGGACACACCAAATTCGCGTGCACTTGGCCCACATTGGATGCCCAATTTTGTGTGACCGATTGTACGGCGGTCACTCCGAACTTTCGCGTTCTCAGATCAGACGGTTGGCTGGCACGGAAGTCGCAATACCCGGAGTGAAGCCGACTCCCGAAGGCGAAGAGATTTTGCTTTCTCGCCAAGCGTTGCACGCCAAGGCGTTGACGTTTACCAACCCGCAAACCGGGAAGGAAATGACGCTGACGGCGCCCCTTCCGCCTGATTTGCAAGCCGTTCTTGATCTGTTGTCATCCGACTCTTCTCTCTGAAATCTCTTGGAATCCCGTCGCCATGGCTGAGCTCTTTTCAATCTCCGGTCTGTTCACACTCGGAATGCTCGTGCTGCTTCAAGCGGTGTTGGGTTTCGACAATCTGCTTTACATCTCAATCGAAAGCAAACGCGTCGCGGAGGATCAGCAGTCGAAGGTTCGCAAGCTTGGCATCGGGGTAGCGGTTGTCTTGCGGATCGTGCTGTTGTTCGTGGTCGTGAGATTGATCGCGTTGTTGGAGGAGCCCTTTGTAGAGTTCCACAACGGTTACATCGACGCTGCCATTTCAGGTCACAGCTTGATCGTTCTGTTTGGTGGTGCGTTCATCCTTTGGACCGCTCTGAAAGAGATCTATCACTTGCTCGCCGAACCCGATTTGGGGCATTCCGAAGAGACCGCCACAGCCAGTGTTGGCAAAACGATTGGCTTGATAGTGATGATGAACTTGGTGTTCTCGTTCGACTCGATCCTCAGCGCGATGGCTCTCACCAAAAGCTTCGCGATCATGGCAACAGCCATCGTCATCAGCGGTGCGATGATGATCTTCCTGGCCGACCGAGTCGCGGACTTCTTGAAGAAGAACCGCATGTATGAAGTGTTGGGGCTGTTTGTGTTGTTCATCGTTGGGGTGATGTTGGTCAGCGAGGGCGGCCACTTGGCTCATGTCGCGTTGTTCGGCCACGAAGTGCATCCGATGGCGAAGAGCACGTTCTACTTCGTGCTGGCGATTTTGATTGTGGTCGACATTGTTCAGGCCAAGTACCAAAAGACGTTGCTGGCTCGTCAAGACGCTGCCACGGCTCACATGCCAAAGAAAGCCGAAGCCTAGAGAGGTTCGCATGTCCGCTTCCCCGCACCGGCGACCGGCGCCCAAGCGACGTCCCGCGACGGACTTGGAACCCGGCCGAGTACCGCCACCCAAGGCCCCGAAGATGGCCCCAAAGATGGCCACGAGTCGCGCCAAGCCGACTGCCGCTGCCAAGACGCCCTCCGGTGCCAGTCCGCCCTCCGGTGACAACCCACCTGCCGGGAAGCACGCAAAACGCCCTTCGGTTCCGCCCGGTGTTGTGCCGCCTCGCGATCGTGACACGTTGTTCGCGTTGGCAGAATTCCTGCAAACGCGACGGCCTGACCCCAAGCGGATTCCAGTGGTGCAGCGTGAGATTCACGCTGAGGTGTTGGGGCTCAGCCGAACGATCGACCGGCCAAACTTCAAGCGAGTCGGGCGGGATGACTTGGTCCGTCTGATTTATCTGCTCGATGAATCTCTCTTCGAAGGACGCGTTCTGCCAGTCGCGAAAGCGGAGGGATTGGAGTTTTCGTTTTCGTCGCGAATGACCAGTGCGGCGGGGAAGCTCGTCACGCACTATCCGAATGGCAAGCGAAACGGTCCGCGTCGGTTTGAAATGATTTTGTCATCCACGCTGTTGTTTCAGACCTTTGAAGATGTCGATCGGCCCGTCACCGTTACCGGTCGTCAGTGCAAGGACCGGCTCGAAGCGATGCAGCGTGTCGCCGAGCACGAAATGACTCACCTGATTGAGATGCTGATTTGGAACGCGGGCAATTGCAACCAAAAACGTTTTCAATCGATCGCTCGCAGTTTCTTTGGGCACACAGATTATCAGCATGATTTGATCACCCAGCGGGAGCGGGCCGCGACGAAGTTCAATATCCGAGTTGGTGATCAGGTTGCGTTTCGCGACGGCACCCGTCGGGTGGTCGGTCGAGTCAATCGCATCACGCGCCGAGCGACGGTTTTGGTCAATGATCCCAAAGGCGAATTGTTCAGCAACGGCGAACGCTATGTCCGGTATTATGTCCCTCTGGAAAAGCTGAGTCTCGTATCATCGAAGTAGAGGTCCCTGATGCCGTCCGTTCTAGCCGTTGCCGCGCACCCCGATGACATCGAGTTTCTTTACGCCGGGACCATGTTGTTGCTTGGCCAGCGAGGCTGGGACGTGCACTACATGAACGTTGCCGATGGTTCTCGCGGCAGCACGACGATGGGGCCGCAAGAGTGTGCCGCGACTCGATTGGAGGAGGCCAAGCAAGCAGCCAAGGTTCTCGGTGCGACGTTCTACCCACCGATTTGTGCGGACATGGAAGTCGCGTACACGACGGAGAACATTCAGAAGGTCGCCGCGGTGGTTCGCCAATCCAAGGCATCGATTGTGCTGACCCATTCGCCCATCGATTACATGGAAGATCACGAAAACGCGTGTCGACTAGCGGTCAGCGCCGCGTTCGCCCACGGGATGCCGAACCTCGAAAGCATTCCTCCGACGCCGGTCTACATGGATCCGGTGACCGTCTACCACGCCCAACCCGTTGGTTGCCGCCAGCCCACAGGTGAGCTTGTGACGCCGCATTTCTATGTGGACACCGGAGCGGTCATGGAACAGAAGGCGGAATCGCTCGCGTGTCACGCCAGCCAGAAGCAATGGCTGGACGAAAGCCAAGGCATGGACAGCTACATCGAAGCGATGCGAGATCTGTCCCGGATGGTCGGTCAAATGAGCGGGCAATACGAACACGCCGAAGGTTGGCGTCGCCGTGAACATTGGGGGTTCTGTGGACCGGACGATGATCCGTTGCGGGCGGCGCTGGTGGATCAGATCGCAGAAGGAACCAAAAACCTGTAGCTCGGTGGTCCCCCACCGAGTCACGCGCGGTTATCGCGAAAGGCGGATTGCAAAGTGCATTTTGCAATCGCCCGTAGGCCATGTCTCACATGGCGGCCGCGCCGATGCTTTGGAACAAAGCGAGTCGTCCTTTCAAATGCTTTCGCGAGAGCGACGTTTGCCGACGAAGAACGAACACCAGGCGGGGCCTGGCCTACTTGACGCCGAGGCGTTTTTGAAGCGTCTTCAGGTCGGTGGTCATCGCTTCAAGATGCTGGGGCACGAGCGCGGGATCGCGATGGTCGAGGTATTCTTCGTGCAATGAGATCGGGCAATCCAGGTCACTGGCTTTCATCGCATCAAAGAACTTTTGACTGACCAGCCCATCGCCCAGCGGCACGTTGGTGACTCGGCCATCGTCCCATTGGAAATCTTTGACGTACAGCATCCGAACGCGGGGCTGGATCATTCGCCAAGTCACCGGCCAACTCATGCCGCCTTCGACTTGTGCGTGCCGGATGTCATAGACAACGCCCATGTGGTCCGGTGAGATGTCAGAAAGAACTCGATCCAGATCCCACAGCGACGCACCCAGGTAGTTTTCTCCGGCGTGGTTTTGGTACAGCGCCTGCATGCCGATCTTCCCGCAGTAATCCGCGAGTTCGCCAAACTGTTGTTTCCAATGATCGAGTTGGTGCTGGATCGGCTGATTGCGGTTGTACTTGCCGTATCGCATGCGGAATCGCGAGACGCCCAGGTCGGCGACCGTTTCGAGGACGGTGGCTCGATGGGGATCGTCCATCGAGCCAATGTCGGTCGTGATGAGGGTGATTTCGAGACCGTGTTTTTGCATCGCTCGCTGCATCTCAGGCAGCTTCTCGGCCGCGTCGGCGGGTTCGACGTTGCCACCTTTTCGCACGGTGGCTTCGACTCCGTCGAAGCCCGCTTTTGCAAGTGCCGCGGCCATCTCATCGAACGACATCGAGTTGAGCGGTTTGGTGAAAACGCAAATGGGCCAACGGCCGTTGGTTTCAGAATCAGCCGCGAAAAGATTGCTGGTTGGCAGCGAAGCAAGGGATGCGGCAGCGAGAGAGCCCGCAAGGAAATCGCGGCGGTGGGGCATGATGGATTCCGTGTGAACGGTGAGCTGTGGGGTGGGATTCGAGAGCCGCGAAAGCCGAGTGGCGATCAGTGGCTGGTTCCAGTTTAACCGAACCGTTCGCCACCGTTTTCATGCGTGTGGCTGTGCCGAGTTCATCGGCGAAGAATGGGGCACGCCCCGACGAGTGAGCGAGCTATCGCTGGCTAGCTGACGAAGGCGGATTCGAGTCCGCGAGTTTGTGAGAGAAACTCTTTGATCGACGGCAATCGGTTGTCCACGTTGGGCTCGATCATTCGCGTGATCACGCGAGCAACTTTGGGATGAACGTCTTCGCGGCGTTCCAGGATCGGAGTCGCGGTTTCGGTATCGTGTTGCAGCGCCGCTCGCCCGGTGACAATCTCACCTTGCCATGGATGTTGGAATGTCAGCAGGCAGTAGAACGTCACACCGAGCGAGAACACATCGACGCGTTTGTCGGTCGCTCGGCGGCGCACGATTTCGGGGCACATGTAGAGCGGTGTCCCGGTTCGGTTTCCCGGAGCCATGAACGGAGGTGTCGCTGGCACGGTCAAGCCGAAGTCGATCAGTCGCACGCCGGAGACGGTTTCTTCGCCGTCTTTGGGTGGAGTGCAAATGAAGTTGCGGGGGCAGACGTCGCGGTGGATGAAGCCTTGTTCGTGCACGTATGCGAGTGACTCGGCCATCTCTCGCATCAGCAGCATTTCTTTGCCGTTGATGACTTCACGTTTCTTGCGAACGATGACGTCTTGGATACCGGCACCGGCGATGTATTCCATCACCAAGATACGTTGGTTCTTTGCCGTGATTCCATGTTCGAAAGTCTTCACGATCAGCGGATGCTTCATCTGCATCGCGATCTCGCCTTCGGAAGGTTTGTTCAAACCTTTAAAGCGGCTTTCGAACAGCTCGTATTTTTCAGGGTCGAGGATTTTGACCCCGACGTTCTCCTTTCGTTCCAGGTCGTAAGCAACGAAGAAGTTGCTCATCGTTCCCGTCGCTGCGGTCCGCGAACGCTCGAATCGTTTTTCAACGTCGATTCTCTTTAGCGAACCACCGCCGCCTTTGGAGAACGCGCCCATGATCGAATCGAGCAAGCCCATCGGTTACTTCCCGCAATAGTCGATGGCGGTGGCGATTTCCGTCTTCAACGATTTTCGATGAACGATGCGATCGATGTAGCCATGTTCCAGCAGGAATTCGCTGGTTTGGAACCCTTCGGGCAATTCGATGCCGATGGTCGCTTTGATCGTTCGCGGTCCGGCGAAACCGATCAAGGCTTTGGGTTCAGCGAAGACCAAGTCACCGAGGGATGCGAAGCTGGCAGCGACGCCGCCCATGGTTGGGTTGGTCAGCACGCTGATGAACAAGCCGCCCGCGGCGTGGTAACGCGAAAGGGCGGCGGAGACCTTGGCCATTTGCATCAGCGACAGAATGCCTTCATGCATTCGGGCACCACCACCGGAAGCGCTGATGATGATCAGCGCCAGGTTTTGTTCGGTGGCACGTTCGATCAATCGTGTCAGGCGTTCGCCGACAACCGATCCCATGCTGCCCATGATAAACGCACTGTCGGTCACCGCGAAAGCGACTCGGCGAGCGCGGATCATGCCGGTGCCGGTCAGGACCGCGTCGGTCAGTCCGGTGCGTTTTTGTTCGCCAACCAGGCGTTCGGCATAGGAACGACGATCGCGAAATTCCAACGGGTCGGTCGGCCGAAGATGTTCGTTCATCGGTTCGAACGTGCCATCATCGAGCACTTGAGCGACACGTTCCCACGCGCTCACGTAAAAGTGATGGTCGCACTGTGGGCAGACGTTCAGACGCTGCTGAACTTCTTTGTAGAACAGCGATGCGCCGCACGAGTCGCACTTCCGCCACACGCCCTCAGGCACACCTCGTTTCCGATTCCCGGCCGTGTTCGGCGCGGGGCGGTTGGGTGCGTTAGGGGTTGGTGCTGCGTCGGTTGCGGTCGACGTCGATGAGGGGGTCGGTTGCCCGTTTTTTTCCACTGCGGGGTTTTCCACTGCGGTATCCATTTCCACTTTCAGGATCAGTCCAAGAGCATGTCGTCCACGGTCATTCCACCGGGGATCATTGGCAGCACGTGTTCTTGGTAGGGCACTTCGACGTCCAGCAAGAAGGGGCCTTTGTGATCAATCATTTCTCGCATGGCCCCTTCGAGGTCCGCTTTCTTTTTGACCGTGGCGGCACCGCATCCGTAGCCTTTGGCGATTTGCACAAAGTTCGGGTACCGGTCGCTGGCGTATTCGAAGCGATCCGCGGTGCTCTTGCCCTTGGCTTCTTCGTGATCGATGGGGCCAAGGTAGGTGTGAGCACGGTTGCGATCCATGAATCGGTCTTCCCACTGAACCACCATTCCCAGGTGTTGGTTGTTCAGCAGCAGGACTTTCACGGGCAGCTTTTCGCAGAAGCACGTTGCGAGTTCTTGGATGTTCATCTGGAAGCTGCCGTCGCCATCGATGTCGATGACCAGGGCGTCCGGGTGAGCGGCTTGCACGCCCATGGCGGCCGGCAATCCGAAGCCCATCGTGCCGAGTCCGGAGCTGCTCATCCAAGTCCGAGGGTTGCGGAACTTGAAGAACTGCGCGGCCCACATTTGATGCTGTCCCACGCCAACGCTGACGTAGGTTTCCCGATCGGCGGTGATGTCGCTGAGCGTCGCGATCGCGTGCTGTTGCAAAATGCCGTCGAACGAGTTGTCGTACTTCAGTGGGTACTTGGCTTTCAGCTCGGTGCAGGTTTTCTGCCAAGCTTCGATTTCGGGAGGCTGAACGATTTTGTTCAGCTGAACAAGCACATCCTTCACGTCGCCACGAACCGGGATGTGGGCTTGTTTGTTCTTGTTCAATTCTGACGAATCGATGTCGACGTGGATGATTTTCGCGTCTTTCGCGAACGCTTCCACTTTGCCGGTCACTCGGTCATCGAAACGCACGCCCAATGCGATCAGCAAATCGCAATCGCGAACGGCGTAGTTGGCGTAGGCGGCACCGTGCATGCCCAACCAATCGAGCGAACGAGGGTCATCAGGCGAGACCGCGCCCAGTCCCATGATGGTCGTGACCGTTGGGATGCCCGTTTTCTTGATCAGCTCGCGAAGTTCTTCGCTGGCTTCACCAGAAATGATCCCGCCACCGGCGTAGATGACAGGTCGACGAGCCAGTTTGATGGCCGCAGCCATCTGCTTGATCGTTTCGCCGGCGACTTTAGGAGCCTCGGGGCTGTATCCCGGCAGATCCATTTCTGGATCCATGTCGATTGGGAAATTGCCCAACTGCACGTCTTTGGGCATGTCCACCAAAACGGGGCCGGGGCGACCGCTGGTTGCGATGTGGAAGGCTTCCTTCATGACGCGAGGCAAATCGGCCAAGTCGGTCACGAGGTAGTGGTGTTTGGTGATTCCACGGCAGATTTCTACCATCGGAGTTTCTTGGAACGCGTCGGTTCCGATCGCTCCCGTGGGAACTTGGCCGGTGATGCACAGCATGGGGATGCTGTCCAGTTTCGCGTCCGCGATGGCGGTGACCAAGTTGGTGGCACCGGGGCCGCTGGTTGCCATCACCACGCCGATTTTGCCGGTGCTGCGCGAGTAACCCTGTGCGGCGAAGGCACCGCCTTGCTCGTGCCGGGGCAAAATCGTGCGGATGGAGTCCCCGTACCGGGTCAGGGCTTGGTGCATCGGCATGCTGCATCCGCCGGGGTAGGCGAACAAGACTTCGACGCCGTGATCGACCAACGATTTGACGAGAACATCGGCTCCATTCATCGGTTGCTGATCGCCTTTCGCGGCGTTGGCGCTGGAAGAGCTCGAAGCGGTACTCATCGGTGGTGGTCTACTGGGGACAGAGTGGGATTCGAAAAGAGTCGAAATGGACCTTGCTCCGATCATCAAAAACTTCCGAAGCTAGGACCCTCCAACGTAAATTCCTCAGCCCTGACTGGCAATGGTGAAAACGCGGAACTGTCCTCAATGACCTTTGTTTCAGACCTGTTCGCGATCGCCCTAGGCGGCTCCATTGGGGCTGTTCTACGCTACTTGATCACGTTGACGGTGGTTTCTGCCCCGCTAAGTGGTTGGTTGACGCTTCATGGCAGTGTCGGCACGACGCTTGCCAACTTGCTCGGGTGCTGCGCCCTGGGGGGACTATTCCAGTTCTCTCAAGCACTGGTGGCGTCCGATTGGGTCGCAACGGGCTGGGCAGCCTCTTTGGCACACCCCCGCACACTCTTGGCGGTGCGAATCGGTGTTTTGGGCAGTTTGACGACATTCAGCACCCTGATCGGCGAAACCGCCGTGTTCGCCTCGCAAGGCCGCATTCTGGCCAGTTCGATGCTGCTGGGGATCAATGTCATCGCTGGTTGGTGCCTCTTTTGGGCCGCTGCGGCGGTCGTTCGGAATTGGACCTCATGATCGCTTCTGTCGTTTCGCTTCCCATTCAAAATTGGGGCGTTCGGTTGCTGCCGTTGCTGGCGGCCCTGCTCGCCGGATGGATCGCCACTCCCGCCGCTGGCCAAACCATGCCGGGTTTTTACCGAGCGTTTGGCAACACGGGCACGACCCGTAGTCGTCATGTGGCCACCGCTCCGGAAAGTTTTGATCTGCCGGCCGCCTATGTTTCGGCCTCGCAGTTCGCCGACGACGCCTCGTTGCATGCGGTTTCGGTCTCGCCGGACGGCAAAGTCCTGGTCGCGGTCGGTGATTGGGGCGTGATCGTCCGCAGCGAAGACGCTGGGCTGACGTGGCGAAACTTCGCTTCGGGAGTCGACGTCGCGTTGTGTGATGTTCGCTTTTTGACCGAAACCCGAGTGGTCGCGGTCGGCGGTGGCTACGAACCGGTCACCGGCCTGAGTCGCGGTGTGGCTCTGGCCAGCGACGATGCGGGACGAAGTTGGCACCGCGTGGATTCGTCCGATGCGACCAAGTTGCATCGCATGGCGATTCGCAACAGCTTTGATGCCGAGCCGCTCCCCGCCGGGTCGATCGAGGCGATTGGTGATGACTCCGAGGCGACCACCGCGAACCGATTTCACTCTTTCGATGGCGGGCTGACTTGGTTGGAAGACACATCGCAATCGATCGAATCCAAAAACAAACTGCGAGATTGGCTGCGTCAAGATGTTCTGGACCAGGCCAGTCAATCGGCTCGGCAAACCAAGGGCGAAGGTTGGCGAGTCCGTGTTGGCACGCATGGTTTGATTGAACGATCCACCGACAATGGCGAAACGTGGCAACCGGTCCGTGGTGCTGATCGAGGTGCCGCGGTGATGTTCGTGGCCGCTTCGGAACACTCCGTGCCGTGGGCGTTGATCGGTCGTGAAGCTCTGGAGATTAATCGGCGTGTTGTTGTGGTGATGGATTCCGCCACACCTGCAAATTCAGAAACCGTCCGCCTGCTTGGTCGACTTCGACACGCTGCGATGCGATTGGGCGTCGGTCGAACCGATTGGTGCAGCACCGCAACATCGGAACAGGAACCATCAGCGAGCTTGTTGCGCGAGCATCAACCAGCGGTGGTGGTGTTGGATGCCGATTTGCCAGCGTCGACGCGGGATGCTTGGGTCAGTGCAACATTGGACGATTCCAACTTTCCTCGGACCGCATCGCTGATACGCAAACAGCCTCGACGTGTTTACACCAGCGAGTTGCAATTCGATTCCGCTGGCAGTTCCTCGCGTGCGGTGGCACTTCGCAGTGATGCGTTGTTGTCCGGCCGAGCTGTTTTGGTGGGCGACCTGGCATTGGATGCGATGATGGTGGTGACTCCTGGGATGGCGGTGCCAGACAGCGTGGTGGTGTCGCCCGTGCCAGGAACCTCCACCGAACTTCGGCGAGATCTGTCGTTGACCGGTGGCCTGGTCTTGGCCTCTGGTCAGGAATCAAGTGCTGGGACGACCGACCAAGCCTCACGAAGACGTTTGCAAATAGCGACTGCCAGAATGAGTCAGCTGACACGGCTAAAAGAGTTGCTGTTGGATCCAGGGCTTCGGCCAAACGAACTCACTGACACGTTGGAGGTCTTGCTGCCTCGCACGGCGTCGGAGGATCGGGCTCGCTTGCTTTGGTGGTTGTGGACGCAAACCCGCGCCGCGGCTCAGCATGCAAGTGCCGCAAAGAATGTGATGCATGCGGAGGCGTTGGTCGCCTGCGAAAACATCATACTGCGAACGATCGTTGACGCCGCGCCGGTGGACTCGGTGCGTCGTTGGGCGGACTGCATGTTGCAAGCTCGTGCAGAAAGCTTTGAGCGATCCTTGGTTGCCATGTCGCATACTCAACCCGGTTGGCTTGCATCCAATTCCAACGGTGCTCAGTCGCGTTGGAGAGGCGGTGCATCCAGTCGCGACGGAGTCAGCAATGCGGGCGGTGGTTACGAAATGGCCGAGCAACAAAACGCGGTTCAACCGGGGACGCATTGGCAGGCTCAGTCGTTGTCGCCATTTGCCGTGAAGCCAGTGACTTACGAATCGACGACCAAAACAAAGACGCCGTTTGGCCAGGTGGGCGGGATGTCCGCGCCGGGTGCGTCGGCACGGTTGGCGTCCGCATCGTTGGCATCGGGAGCACTCGATGGTTCCTTGCCGACTTTGCCACCGATGAGCCAACGAAGCAATTGGGAATACCATCCGGTTGTGATGGCCGCACGTAGGATTTCGGGTGTGGGTGCTGGTCCATTGAGCGAGGGCGAAAACTCTGGCATGCCAGCCGCGACGAGAAAGCAGATCTCATTGCCAAGCGTTGAGTCACGCCCAAGATTGGATTGCGAGCTCGATGACGCTTGTTGGAGCGACCTGCGTTGGCAACGCACCGATGATCTGATGTTTGCCTGCGTGAGCGACCAAGAATACTTGTACGTTGCGATTGTTGACGCCGGCGTTTCTGCTGAATCGCGACCGGATGGGACTCGGCCGAGTGCGTTGGAACTGTGGGTTGATGGCGATGGAGACTTGATGTCGTCGTTCCGTTTTTGGTGTGACTCGCGAGGCAACCGAGAATCAACGGTGGACGGATCTGTTCGCTGGCAACCGAATTGGTACGTGGCTTTGAGCGGCTGGGGCCAGGCCCAATCAAACGACCGATCGGACGCCGAAGCATCCAGCAACCTCGGTCCTCGAGTGCTTGCCGAAATCGCAATTCCCATCACCGAAATTCTGCCGCGTCCAGAGTCCTGGTCGCGGATCTCAGATCAATTCGCCGTCCGCGTGCGTTCATCGCAAAACCGGACCCCGGGTTCTGCTGATTCGCGGGATGGCAAAAGCACGGTTGGAACCGAAGGACGGTTGGCCTCTGATTTTCAAGCGTTGCCTGATCCGCAACACTGGCGTTTCTACCCCACGCCCAGCGAGTGACAGTTTTCGCGGGTCGTGGCACGCGAAAGCCCCGGTCCTTTGAGTTCGGTTTTGTCTGACACTGCTCCAGATTCTGATCCCGCCGCCGATCCCGTTCAGTCGTATGCGCGACCGCCCGAGCAACCTTTGTTCGCTCGCGTCCGAACATGGACCGATGTCATGCCTTGGCTGCGGTTGGTCAATGTGGCGAGGCTGGCCGGTGCGCCGGTTTGGTTGCTGTTGGTTGCGATCGTGGACGTGGTTTGGCGGTTTGGATTGGCTCGGATTGCCGCGCATCATCAATCGCCGATTGAAGCGACCGAAGGTTGGCGAACGACCGCGTCATTGGGCGATTTGGTTGCCGTGGGACCTTGGAGTCTGCTCGATCCAATCCGTGCGCCGGATGGTTCGTTCCTGAGGGAACCGCTTTGGGAAGCAACGCTTTGGACGATTGTCTTGTGGACTCCCGTCGCGATGGTTCTTTTGCGACTGGGGGTCTTGCTCACCGCAGGTCGTGATCTGCCTGGGTTTGTCGAGACTTGGAAAATCATTGGCAAACGACTGAAGTCAGCGATCGTCATCGGTGTCTTGCCCGCTGTCTGTGCCTTGCCGCTGCTGCTTTTCTTGTGGTTCGCAGACGGAATCGCGACCGCAGAGCGTGCCTTCAGTGAGTGGTCGTATGTATTCGCACCGCTGGCCATTGCGGCTGGTTTGGTAGTCGGTTTGTTGTTAGCGGGAGCGAAGGCCGCGATCCCGTTTGGATTGGCGGCGCTAGTCAGCCAAGAAAAGGCGGACGCGATGGATTGTCTGAGCCGCGGCTACGAGGTCACGTTTCGTCGCTTGCCGCAATTGGTGTTGTTGGCGGTTCCGGCGTTGGTGTTGCTGATGATTGTTGTCGGTGGCTGGCACTTGGTCGGTTTGACCGCGGTATCCACCATGCGAAATCCGGTCTGGAACGCGTTTGTTTTGCGTTTTCCAACGATCGTCGGAATCACGGTTGGTTGGGCGTTGGTTGGTGGTGTGTACTTGTTGCTACGCCAGTCTGCTGGTGGGCAAGAGGTGGAAGACGTCTGGGATGGACCGAAGGCGAAGTCGTTGGAGATCCCATCGGTCAAACGTGACGCGAGGCAAGGATAGAACAGTTGTCCCCGGCTGTTTGCGTGTTGGCGTGGAATCGTCGAGCGGCCTGACGCGATCGCGGGTGAAGCTTGACGCAGAGGCGGTGAGTTGCGGGGACGCAGAGGAGTTCGCTGCACGACCTTACACGTTAAGAACAAGCCGCAACCCTGTAGCTTGCTGAGGCCCTCAGCAAGCCGAGCATGAACCTGCAGTTCAACGGTCTCTGGCCGAGCTGAGGGTGGATTCACGATGGGGACCACCGTGCGACAGGTTTTTGAGTGCGGCGGTTTCGAACATGCGGCAACCTGTAGCTTGCTGGGGCCTCCCAGCAAGCCGAGCATGAACCTGCAGCTCAATGGTCTCTGGGTGAGCTGAGTGTGGACTCACGGTGGGGACCACCGTGCGACAGGTTTTTGAATGCGGTGGTTCAGAACATGCCGCCGGTTTGTTGTGGCGTGTTGGGAGCATTCTGGCTGCTGCCGCTTGAGTTTCCGCCTCCCTCAGCGGCCTGAAGGCATGTCCCACAGAAATAGCCCGAATCAATAGCGCCAAAAGAATCTTGGTACGGTTCCGACTTGGTCGGTACATCCTCGCCAACTGTTCCGGCTCGGAGTGCATCGAAGAGAGCTTCGATTTTCAAGTGAGTTGCGAACGAGGTGGATACCAAGATGCCAGTCCGATTGGATCCGCCGCTGGGCAAGGGGGCCATGGTGCCCACGCCACCGAGCACTTCCCATGACTCTGGATCGACGGAGGTTTGAACCAATTGCATGGCTTGGGAAATCGATTCGGTCAGCCCGGTGGCTTCCAGGTAGTAAACTCGATTGAGAGGTCGATCCTCGGCGGCGGTCACTGTGGTGATCACCCAGACATTGTCTTCGAATAGGAAGGTCAAGTTCTGATCGCGAAGCATTCGATTCATGACAGACCGGAGTTTGGTCTCCTTGCCATGAATTCTCATGGGGATGTCGGCCGACAAGCCTTCGCCTTCCAGCGAAAAAATATCAAGCTCAATGCGGTAATGGAGTTGCTCTTGGAGAGTCGCGATCGCCTCGTTCAGCGGGATGCTGTCGCTCTCAATCGAGACCGTCTTGTTCAGGTCGGACTCCATCTTCTTGGTGGTGTCTGCGGAGATCCCCACCCAGCGATCCGTGGCGATGCCGGCCCGAGCGAGTTCCGTGAAGTCGGCGGTGATCACCAAACCGTCCGAAGTCAGCTTGGCGGCCAGCTTCAGTGGAGCGAGGGCTCGTTTCAAAGCAACGCGTAGCGGAAGTTCGCTCGCTCGCAGTTCGACCACCGCGGCGGCTGGGTCGACGCCAGCGATTCGCATGGCAGCTTGGTCGAGCGTGCAGGGAACGCTGACTTCCTCTTGGATCAATCGAGGCAACTCGCTGAGTTTGCGTTCGGTATCCAATTCCACTGGCTGGTGAAAGCGATGCTGCAGAAACATCGCCCACTCCAGAGCCTGTTCCTCATGTGGCGAGCGAGTTCGTTGTGGGATGGGGCCGCGTCCGTAGCCGCCACCGGGCCCGCTGGCTGAAGAGTGCGGAGAGTAGCCGTTTGGATAGTGGTTGGGAGTGGGGTGTGCCGACGACGGTGCGGTCTGGGTGGGAGGCGTATTGGGACGCCGTGGACCTTCGAATCGAGGCCCCTGAAATTCCGGTGATTGTGCGTTTGACGCACCTGAGCCGCAGGTCGCAATGGCAACCAGGATGGTGCACGCAATCTTCATCTTGTTCCTCTGGCTCATCTTCTCCGCCTGAAAAAGTGGGGTTTTCGAATGTGGCACGAACGCCAGTATACAACGGGAATGCCTGGTGGTTCCCCTCGTTTTGGTGGGCAGTTTCGCCTCAGGGCTTTCGTGTTTGGAGCCTCGCCGGTACGCTTTCCGGGTCTGAAATTCCGCTCCTCAAACCTTCTCGCGCGTGCCGATGACTGCCACTACCACTGACAATCAAACCCTCGCCATCGACACCATCCGCTGCCTCAGCATGGATGCCGTCCAAACCGCCAACAGTGGTCACCCCGGCACGCCGATGGCGTTGGCTCCCATCGCGTATCAATTGTTCCAAAACACCATGAATTACGACCCCGCCAAGCCACACTGGCCGGGCCGGGATCGATTTGTGTTGTCCTGTGGCCACGCCAGCATGCTGCTCTACAGCACGCTGCACCTGATCGGCGTCCAGGCAACGGACCGATACGGCAATCCAACCGGCGGCGAATCGATCTCGCTGGAAGACATCAAAAACTTCCGTCAAATCGGCAGCGTTTGTGCCGGGCACCCCGAGTTCGCCGAAGCCGCCGGAATCGAAACCACGACCGGACCTCTGGGTGCCGGCGTCAGCAACAGCGTCGGAATGGCGATGGCCGAAAAATGGTTGGCCGCCAACTACAACACCGACGATTTGACGCTGTTCAACTACAACACCTACGCCATCTGCAGCGACGGCGACTTGATGGAAGGCATCGCAACCGAAGCTGCCTCCGTCGCCGGTCACTTGAAACTCGACAACCTTTGCTGGTTGTACGATGACAACAACATCACCATCGAAGGTGACACCGAGCTTGCCTTCAGCGAAGATATGGGCAAGAAGTTCGAAGGGCTTGGATGGAACGTCCTGCACGTGGACGATGCCAATGATGTCGACGCTCTGGGCAAAGCGATCGCGAAATTCCAAGCGTGCGGCGACAAGCCCACTTTGATCGTGGTCAAGTCGATCATCGGCTACGGTGCACCTAACAAGCAAAACACGCACGGCGCACACGGTGCACCGCTGGGTTGGGACGAAGTTGCCCTGGCCAAGAAGTCCTACGGTTTGCCCGAAGACGAAAAGTTCTACGTCCCCGAAGGTGTCCGTGAGCACTTCGCTGAGGGCGTTGGCAAACGCGGTGCGACCGCATCGAGCCAGTGGGAAGACGTTTGGACCAAGTACCAAGCGGCCGAGCCCACCAAGGCTGCCGAACTGAAAGCCATGTTCGCTGGTGAATTGCCCGAAGGTTGGGACAAAGACATCCCGGTTTTCGAAGCCGACGCCAAGGGCGACGCGACTCGTAACAGCAGCGGCAAAGTTCTCAACGCGATCGCCAAGAACGTTCCCTTCATGATCGGCGGAAGCGCTGACTTGGCACCGTCGAATAAATCGGATCTGAAGTTCGAAGGTGCTGGCGAGTTCTTGCCACGCCAATACAAAGGCCGCAACCTGCACTTCGGAATTCGCGAACACGCGATGTCCGGAATCGCCAACGGTTTGTGCTTGTCTGGTTTGCGTGGATACGCCGCGACGTTCTTCGTCTTCACCGACTACATGCGTGGTGGAATGCGGTTGTCCAGCATCATGCATCAACCCACCATGTACATCCTGACGCACGATTCGATCGGCGTCGGCGAAGACGGACCGACTCACCAACCAGTCGAACACCTGACCGCTTGCCGTGCGATCCCAGGTTTGAACGTCTTCCGTCCTGGTGACTCCAACGAAGTCGCTGAGTGCTATCGCACCGCGATGGGCATCAACGATCACCCCAGTGCGTTCGTTCTTTCGCGTCAAAACATGCCCACTCTGGACCGCAGCAAGTACGCCGCGGCATCGGGATGTGCTCGCGGTGGTTACATCCTCAGCGACTGCGAAGGCACGCCGGACGTGATTCTGATGGGCAGCGGCAGCGAACTTCACATGGCCGTTGATGCGGGCGAAAAATTGACCGCTCAAGGCAAAAAGGTTCGCGTTGTCAGCATGCCCTGCATGGACATCTTCGCTCAGCAAGACGCTTCGTACATCAACGAAGTCTTGCCACCCGAAGTCACCAACCGCGTTGCCATCGAAGCCGGCATTCAAATGTGCTGGGACCGCTGGATCGGTTCGCATGGCAAATTTGTCGGTATGCACTCGTTTGGTGCCAGTGGCCCATTCGACGCTGTCTATGAGTGCTTCGGTATCAACACCGACGCGGTTGTCAAAGCGGCTCTGTCCTGAGTCTCAACGTGTTTGCCGGTCGCTGATTCGCTCCCGTGCGAATCAGTTGACCATGGCGAAATGCGAGACTGATCTTGTGTCAGCCATCGGCTGACTTCTTCCTACTTTGATCGAGAACGGAAGGCCAATCCTTCGCGGGTGGATCGCTCGTCGAATAGCCTTTTCGTGTCAACGACCCTTCATCACTGAAAGAAAATCCCTTGTCCGGAACTTGTGTCATTGGTCTGCAGTGGGGCGACGAAGCCAAAGGCAAACTCGTCGACTTGCTGGCACCACGTTTTGATTGGGTCGTTCGCTATCAAGGCGGAGCCAACGCAGGGCACACCGTTGTCGCTGGTGATGAAACCTACAAACTGCACCACATCCCCTCCGGGATTCTGCACAGCGACGTTCAAAACGTGATCACGCCCGGCGTGGTGATCAACCCGACCACGATGCTGCAAGAAATCGATGGCTTGCAAGCTCGCGGGATCGATGTCTTCGAAAACCTGAAGGTCAGTGAACGAGCTCACTTGGTCATGCCGTGGCACATGATTGAAGACGCGACCATCAACGCAACGGCGGTTCGCGGTGAATCGATTGGAACCACCAACCGTGGCATCGGCCCGTGTTACCGAGACAAAGTCGGACGCACCCACGCGATTCGAATGATCGACTTGATCGAAGGTTCGCGTGACGAACGTATCTCGACCGTCGCGACACAAAAGCAAGCCTTGCTGAAGAACTTGGGTGCTTCCCAGGAAGAGCTTGATTCGATCGCACCCGAGAAAATGGTCGCTTTGGCGGCTTCTTGGGCCGAACGTTTGGCTCCCATGATCGCCGACACGACCGATATGGTTTTGGACGCGGCCGAAGCCAACCAAAAGATGCTGTTCGAAGGTGCTCAAGGTGCCTTGCTCGACATCGATCACGGAACCTACCCGTTCGTGACCAGCAGCAATTCGTCAGGGGTTGGCGTCTGTGCCGGTGCTGGTGTGCCGCCCAAGTGGATCAACCAAGTTCTAGGTGTCTGCAAGGCTTACAGCACGCGTGTTGGCGGCGGTCCCTTCCCGAGCGAACTGGAAGACGAAACGGGCGAGAAGATTCGCAAACTCGGAAACGAGTTTGGAACGACCACCGGTCGCCCACGTCGTTGTGGTTGGTTCGACGCGGTTGCCGTTCGTTACACCGCTCGCTTGTCCGGCGTGACCCGTTTGGCACTGATGATGATGGACGTGCTCGCTCACTTCGATGAGCTGAAGGTCTGCGTCGCATACGAACTGGACGGCAAAGAAATCCATCGCGTGCCCGCTCATGCGGAACAGCTTCGTCGTTGCAAACCGATCTACGAAACGATCGAAGGTTGGAACACACCGGTCGATGACGCTCGCTCGGTCGATGACTTCCCGCCACTCGCGATGGCCTACGTCAAACGCATCGAAGAGTTGGTTGGCATTCCTGTCGGTGTGTTGTCAGTTGGTCCTGACCGTGCCCAGACCATCTTCACCGAAGAATCCAAAGCGATGAACCTGTAGGTTCAACGCTGTTGTGGGATAGGCTTCCAGCCTGTCAGTTTATCGCAACGACAGGCTGGAAGCCTATCCCACTGTCTTACGAAGCTTCTGCCACATCCGATGCCGGGACAACCTCAAAGGTTTTCTCGGCAATGATGTTGCCATCGATCTCCAGCCACATCTGCCACGGGCCCAATTTGTCTTCGATTGGGTCCCAAACCGTGTCGCCCAAGTAGAAGTTCCAATCGTTGGTTTTGACGTACACGGAACCATCAAACGGCGCACGAGTCTTGCCCTGTTCATCCTTGATGCCCGGGTGATCGATGCAGAAGAACAACTCTTGGTTCTTCGCGCCCTTGATGTTGACGATGAATCCAAATTCAACGTCGACACGTGCCGGAATGGTTGTTGTGCTACGGATGAATCGGGGAAGTTCTTTGGATTCCCCGTCCCACTTGGAGTGAATTCCGAACGTTCGCATCCGTGTTTCGATTTTCTTCTTCGCCAACGATGGTTCTCGATTCGAGGGGCGTTTCAGTTCAAGCGACTGGCTCAGGCATGTCCGCGTCGCGGTTTGCCACCATGCCATAAATCCGTGACGAAGAAAATCCCGTGACGCGGGTGAGCGAACATCGCGTTGGTCAGTCCGAATAGAATGTTTCGTTTGGCATCGAGCTTTGATTTCGATGCTTACGAGTTTTTCGGCAACTGCGAAGGCGAGATCATGCGTTGGATTTTGGGTGCATTGGTGATGAGTTTGTTGGCCGGAAATATTGCGGTCGATCAAGCTCGAGCAAACGATCCCGAAATCCCGGCGATCACGCAGTCAATGCAGCAGTTCGTGGCGGACAAAGAAATCGCGGGAGCGGTCACGTTGGTGGTCGGCCCAAATTCGGTGAAGCACGTCAGTGTGGTCGGGATGGCTGACGTCGCCGAGGAAACACCGTTGAAGCGAGACACTCTGTTTTGGATCGCTTCGATGACCAAGCCCATCACCGGGGCTTGCGTGTTGATGCTGCAAGATGAAGGCAAGCTGTCGGTTGACGATCCGATTTCCAAGCATCTGCCAATGATGAAGAAGCTGAAGTTGGCCGATGGTACGCCGGCGAACATCACGATTCGTCACTTGATGACGCACACTTCGGGCATGAGCGAATTGCCGCGAGAAAGTGCCTACACGGATCCCACGCTGGAGATCGTTGCAAAACGATACGCTGAGTTGCCGGTGATGTTCGAACCAGGAAGCCAATGGCGATACAGTCAAACCGGCATCAACACCGCCGCTCGAATCGTGGAAGTGGTTTCCGGGATGACGTTTGATCGCTTCGTGGAGGAACGAATTTGCAAGCCGCTGGGGATGGCCGACACGACGTTTTACTTGTCACCGGAGCAACACCAGCGATTGACGAAGACCTACCGCGTTGTCGAAGGGGACGGTGCGATACCAAAGCGTCTGGAAGAAGACACGATCAGTGTTTTATCCGGTGACACAGCGATGAACCGAAACCGATTCCCCGCAGCGAACGGGGGTTTGTTTTCCACGGCGGACGACTACGGCAAGTTCTGCCAGATGCTGTTGCGAGATGGCCGGGTGGGCGATGAACAATTGTTGTCCGAGTCCGCTGTGCAGCAGATGCGAACGATCTGCACCGGTGATTTGAAACCCGGTTTCACCCCCGGCAACGGATGGGCAATCGGTTGCTGCGTGATTCGCGAACCACAAGGCGTGACCGAGGCATACACGCCGGGAACGTTCGGTCACGGTGGTGCTCATGGAACGCAGGTTTGGATCGATCCGGAGAATGAAGTGGCGATGATCCTGATGGTCCAGCGAGCCAATTTTCCGAACGCGGACGCCTCCAAGGTTCGGCAAGCGTTTGGCGAAGCGTTGATGCAAGCTTTGTAGGAAGCAATTTGCAGTCACTCGTAGGCCATGTTTCACATGGCGGCCACGCCGATGCTTTGCAACAAAGCGAGTCGTTCCTTCGTGTGTTTTTGCGAGAGCAGGATGGATCGGCGGAGGACGATTGCCAGGCGAGGCCTCGCCTACGAGGCGGGATGGATTGCAAAGTGCAAATTGTTCAATGCAAATTGCAAGGTGTGTTTGGTCCGAACTGATTACAACGGTCGGCGATTGCCAATTTGCAATGTCTATTTTGCAGTTTGCAATCGCCCGTAGGCCATGTTTCACATGGCGGCCACACCGATGCTTTGGAACAAAGCGAGTCGTCTTTTCGTGTGCTTTCGCGAGAGCAGCATGGATCGGCGGAGGGCGATCGCCCGGTCGGCCCCAGAGTCGAACAACAGTCCTGCTCAAAGCCGGCCTCTCACAACTGGCATCAACCAGTCGGCAACACACCTTGGAACAACCGCGTGCCAATGCGGACGAGCGTGGCTCCTTCGGCGATCGCGGCGGGATAGTCGCCGCTCATTCCCATCGACAACTCAGGGAGCGAAGCTCCAGTGGCCGATTCCATTTGATCGCGAAGTTCTCGCAATTTGGCAAACTGTTTGGCGGCAGTGGACTCGTCAGTGCCCCAGCCCGCCATCGCCATCAGACCTTTGATTTGCAGTCCCGCGTTGGAGCTGCCCTCGAAACTTTGCCAGTGAACCAAGAGTGGTTCCAGTTGTTCGATCGGCAATCCGGTCTTGGCTTCTTCTTCGCTGACATTGATCTCGATCAAGCCATCGATCGATCGTGATTGAAGCAGGCATTCGTTGTGCAGCGCATCGAGCAACCGTTCACTCGCAATCGCGTGAACGAGCGGTTCCGCGGGAAGCAAGCGGCGGACTTTGTTGCGTTGCAAGTTGCCGATTTGGTGCCAACGAATGGCGGCATCGTCGAGCGTTTGGAACTTGCTCTCCAGCAATTGCGGCCGGTTCTCACCCAGGTCGTGGCAGCCGGCTTCGACGAGCCAGCCCGTGATTTCCGCGTCGACGTACTTGGTGACTCCGACGACTCGAACGCTGTCGGGGGAACGACCGCACCGCTTGGCGGTTTCGGAAACGGAACTTCGAACCGAGTTCCAATTGTCCAGGATCAGCGACTTCGCAGTCGCTTCGTCGCACGCCATCTGTTGTTTCGAGATTGGTTCAGCCATGCAGGCGTTTTAACACAACACCAACAAGTGTGGCATAGGCTTCCTGCCTGTGAGATCGCGGATGTCGGTTCGAATCACAGGCTGGAAACCTATGCCACTTGCTTTAAGCGATGATGCTTCGGCGATTGTTGACGTAGTCCCACAGCACAAATCGATCGAGGTTCTTTCCGCTGGTGAAGAACACTCGCCCGCGAGTCGATTGGGCCATTCGGTAGGCGAACCGAATGTCTTCTTCGCTCTGCGACCAACTGGGGATCAAGAAGATGTTGATCGTGATCCCTTCCTTGGCACAAAGCTGAGCCTCACGCATCGTGGCGGCTTCGGTTTGTGGATCAGGTGGATACAGCATGTACAGCCACTCGCCTTCGAAGTGCGCGGTTGGCAAACCGTCCGTGATCAACACGACTTGGCGGTTGGGCGTGTCGCAAGTCGCCAGATTTTGCCTGGCCATTTGCAACGCGTGTTGGATGTTGGTGAAGTGCGGATGGATCTCATGCTCGCTGATGTCCGGGTTGCTCATGTCGCACTTCAAGCGAACCCAAGGATCATGAATCGTGACTTGTTTGGGCATGCACTCGATGATTTCACCCGGCGTCCGCAGTTTCGCGAACGTGTACATCTCGATGAATTTCAGGAAGTCGCCGGGATACTCGCTGTTGATCAATCCTTGCAACGCGAGCGCCATGCGTTTGACGTTGATATATTGGCCCTCGTACCGCATCGACCCGCTCATGTCCATGATCACCGCCGTGGCGGCTTTCGGATGATTGCGAGTCTTGTGGACCACGATGTCGTCGCCGTGCAGTCGCAGCGGGCGTTCATCCTTTTGACGCAGCAACGCGTTGATGATCGTCTGCGGCAAATCCAAGTTGGCGACGCTGTCACCGAACTCGTACGGTTTGGTCTGTTGCAGTTCCACGGCTCCTTCGCCGACCACATCGCCTTCGTGGCGACCAGTGCGTGACGGATCAAGTTCACTGAAAATCTGCTCGAGCAATCGGCCTTGGAAAATCTTGTAGGCTTGCGGTGTCAGGCGGAAACCAGAGCCGTCCTTGTTGCGTTCCAAGCCTTGCCGTTCGGCTTGTTCTCGCATCAGGTTTTCGACTTGTCGTCGCGTGTCCTCGAGCTGTTCCATGTCGCCCGGTTGTGCGAACTCGCTGAGCATTTCCATGTCGATCAAACCGATCTGAGCAGTCTTCTCGGCTTCTTCGAGTTGCTGCAACAGTTCGTCGATCTTTTCGAGTTCTTCTTTGATCTCGAGTGCTTTGCGGATCGACATCGATTCATTGCCGGTGAAGTCATACTTCGTGGCCAGTTCTTCGATGTTGTGCTTGTCTTCCATCGCCGAGCCGGTCGCCAGCAAGTTGCGGGCGAGGTCTCCGTTGTCGTCGCCGGACTGGTACCACAACCGTTCAATCATGAAGGGTTGTTCTTGATTGATCGCCATTTGGAAAAGCTTTTCCATCTTGGCAGGCGGTTTCACTTTCTTGGCGGCTTGGTGGAACGCTTTGCGAGCTTTCTTCTGAACCGTGCGAGCTTCGTACGTTTCCAGAATTTTGCGTTTGCGATCCTCCAGTAGGGCTTTCAAAAAGTCGATGCTCGGTCCCAAGCCCGCGATTTGGCTCGGATCAAGCTTCACCGCGTTGGCGAGGTCTTCCTCGGACAGTTCTTGAAAGTTGCCATACATCAACGCTTGCTCGAACGCGGGCGACACGAGGTCCGGCGGCGGTTGGCTGGGTGGGGGAAAGGCGACCGGGTCGTACTTTTGATAGGCGTGGATCACCCCACCCACGGGTTCGCGTCGGTCGCGAGACGGCGAATCGGAATTGGGTTTTGAAGTGTCCATGAATCGTTTCGTTGAGAGTTCAAGCGATGGGGCGGCACCCGGCGAATGACCGGGATGTCATTTTACGGAGCTGCAAAGCGACGCGTTCAAAGAATCGGTCGATCTGATCCGTAATGCGTTGCCAATTGCTAGGTACGACGGCCTTCCAAGGCGGTCGAAGTCATGCCACAGAATCGAGTCGACGGTCTTGGAAGACCATCGTACGGGGCAGTGACTCAGGACGGATTGTGTTCTGGCAGGGCGAGGCAGAGGACGGTTCGGTCGCCGCGGATGAGCATGCGATTGCCGACCAGGACGGGAGCGGACCAGCAAGGGAATTGCAGGGCTGGACGGTCGCCAGCGGCGAAGTCCAGCTCCCAGACCGCCAGCTCATCGAATCGATCCGGTGTCGCACGGACAATGTGTAGCGAGCCGGTCTCCTTCAGCACCAGCAAGACGTCGCCCAATCGTGTCGCGGTGCTGCGTCGTCGATCGAGGGCGGTCCACTTCACCTCTCCGGTAGCGAAGTCGATGCATCGGAAGTCGCTGTCCGGCGCATTGCGGCCGCTGCAAGCGTAGAGGTAGCCATCGTGAAGAATCGGCGTCGACATGTGTGACCGTAATGCCTGCGATCGCCGACGACCCTCGGGATCTTTCCAAACGGTTTCAAACGTGGCTCGGTCGTTTTCGACGTTGATGTCATAAACCGCCGCGCCAGCGTCGTAGCACTCGCTGATCAGCACACGATTGCCATCGACGATCGGAACCATCGCGTTGACGCTCTCCAAAATGTCCGCTCGATGATAGATCTTCCCGAGCGATTCGCCGTCGGTCGGATCCAGCACCCACAAATGATCGCGAGCGAACATGAGCAAGTATTCCTTGCCGCCAATCGTGATCGTTCGTGGGCTGCTGTAGCTGGCCAAGTCATCTCCGCCGGTCCATCGTACGTCGCCGGTTGATCGCTCCAGTGACACCATGAGCGTGCCTTCGGGGACGACGCGATCGAGTCGTCCAGGGGCGAGAGCTTGTTGATCATCGGGACTGCCGCCAACCATCACGATGACTTGGTCGCCAACGATCAACGGAGATGAACCGACGCCGAAGAAGTTCTGAACAACGTCGTACTTCTCGTTGAGTGAACTCGTCCACAGTTGATCGCCCGACTCGCAACTCCATGCGGTCAGTTGACCAGCGACGCCATAGGTGAAGATTTGGGCGTCCCCGGATCCGTCATTCAACTCGGCGATGGTGGGACTGCATCGTGGACCCGTTTCGTAGCCGTACATGTCTCGGTAGTCGAGCGGATACGAACGAGTCCATTTGACCGCTCCGGTGGCCAGGTCAATCTTGCGAAGTCGTTCCGAATCATTGGTCGCGTCGAATTGAAAATAGTTTTCACCGCGAACCACACCGATGCCGTACCCGTCTCCCACATCCAGAGCCCAATGGAATTTGGGTTCGCTTTTCCAGTTCAATGATGCGATGGAGTTGGGAGCCGATTCCGTCAACTTCGCACTGCCGCTGAAATTATCGTTGAGAAAACGTGGCCAGTCGGGCTGGGTCAGCGGCGACTGGGCTCGTCCGGTCGATATCACGACGAAAGTCAAAACGATTGCACAGATGAGACAGAACCACATCGTTTGTGATCGATCGCAGGTCGGCGATGTTGCAATGGCGATGGAGCTGATCTTGTTTGGGTGTTGCGGCGTCATGAAGCGGGCTCTTGGAGCAATCATCGACCGTGGTGGGTCGGAAACAGGATTGGGTGAGGAATCGTGAATCGAAATTGAACGATCCGGTGGGAGCGGAGTCGCCAATGGTGGCTACCGCCGGGCATGCATTGTAGAACCTGAGGCCATGGCTGATTTACCCGTAACAAGTCGTTTTGTCATTCCAGAAGCGGACCTGAATTGGTCGGCGTCGCGAAGTGGCGGTCCGGGCGGACAAAACGTCAACAAAGTCAATTCCAAGGTGACGCTGCGTTGGAAACCGCAGCCGCAGACCGGATTCGACGAATTTTGGTGCAAACGTTTCGTCACCCAGTTTGGAACTCGCATCAACAAAGAAGGGGAAATGGTCCTGCACAGCGAGGCGACACGGGACCAATCTCGAAATCTTGCCGACGCCCGCGAGCGGTTGGTCTCGATGTTGCTGGGATGTCGTTTGCCCCCCAAAAAACGAACTGCGACGCGACCGACGCTGGGCAGTAAGCGGCGACGGTTGGAAGGAAAGCGACAGCAATCCGAGAAGAAACGTCTGCGTGGAAAACCCCGTGTCGACGATTGAAGGTTCTCGTTTGGCGGGCCCTTGTTATACTGACAGGGCGCGAATCGGATGGAATGATTCTCGCCGACAATCTTCTCCACTTCGAATCTTTTTAGCGTCCCTGCTCAATGAAGCGTGCTCGGCATCTTGACGATCTTCTTCGCAACTGGGAATTCGACCCCAGTTCGCTCAACGTTCGCCTGATCAAAGGCAAAGATGATCGAGACGTCATCCAGATGCGAGTCGACATGGGCGTTCTCCAGTTGGAGACGACTGGTCGTCCCGATGGCGAATTGATCGAAGCCAGCGAAACGTATTTGCAGCATCTGCAGATGACTCGGCTGGAAAACGCGGACGCGGAACTAACCGAAAAAGACTGCAACGAAATCGATCGCGAATTCATGCAGTTCTACCACCGGCGGATCTGCTGGTTGCGTTTGCAGTTCTACCACCGTGCGGTGATGGACGCGGATCACACGCTGCGATTGATGGATTTGTGCGAGGAAATGTCGGACGATCCCGAGTGGATCTCGTCGCACGAACAATATCGACCCTTTGTGCTGTTCCATCGCACGCAAGCGGAAGCTCTCGGCGAGCTGGAAGAGAACACGCCCGAGGAAGCCATCCAGGCGATCAATCGTGGGTTGGACACACTGCGAGAGTTCTTCGTTAAGCACGAAGCGGAAGAACACTTCGATGAAGACGAATTGATCGTGCGATTGGTCGATCTTCGTGAGTCGCTTCGAAACGAATACTCCGTCGGGCAAACGCTGCGAGAACGTTTGGACGCGGCGGTGCAAGAAGAAAAGTACGAGTTGGCAGCCAGGCTGCGTGACGAGCTGACTCGCCGCGAAACCCATTGATCGGGTGAACTTGCTATGCCGCTGATCGCACCGGCGCCTTTGGGGTCGTCCACGTGGTTGTTGCAACTGCGTACTTTTGCGATCGTCGGCCAGCTCATCACGATTCTCTTCGCTCGATTGCTCACACCCACTTCGTTGCCAATCGGCGCGTTGTTGGTGCTGGTAATCTTCACCGCAATCACCAATGGTGCCTACGGTTGGTGGCTGTCTCGAGCTGAACGCAACCGCGAAGAATCGGTGGGCGAATCCGCGATGGATCCCGCCACCGGCCCCAGTTCGGCGATGCCCTCGCCAATCGCTGATTCGCAGGCGAGCCTGTTGAGCGAATTCAAATCCGAGACGCCGCTGCGGTTAGCGTTTGTCTTGATGGCGATGGATTTGATCACGCTCACCGCGATGTTGTATTTGACCGGCGGAGCCGACAATCCGTTCAGCCTGTTTTACTTCGTCAACATTGCGATTGGCGGAGTCATCCTGACCGCTCCGTTGACTTGGACGCTGACGGCGCTAGCAATGCTTGGGTATGTCGCGTTGCTGATCGATTCGCGACCCGTCGCAGGACTGACGATCCAGCCCGCTGAGACGCCCGATTGGTTGATCGCGACGCTGGATTTGCGAGATTGTGGATTGCTGTTCGCATTTGTGACCTGCGCGACGGTGCTGGCGTACTTCGTGACTCGGATTTCACGCCAGTTGCGTTTGCGAGAACAAGACCTGCGTCGCAGCCAATCCGAACGAGCCGATGCGATGCGATTGGAAGGCCTGACGACGCTAGCGGCCGGAGCGGCTCACGAATTGGCGTCGCCATTGTCCGCGATCGATGTGGCTTGCCGCGAACTGACGCGGCACTTGGAAGACATACCAAAACCGAAATCGGTTGACGAAGACCTGTCGTTGATCGATGGGCAATTGTTGATGTGCCGGCAAATTCTTTCGCGAATGCGAGCTGCGTCTGGCGACACGGCGGCACAGCGATGGAACCGGACGACGCTGGGCGATTTGATTGACACGGCGTTGGAAGGCATTCGCGATCCGCACCGGGTCGAAATCATCGAGTCGGATGACGATGCGTCCTGGGAAGACCAACCGATGTGGTTGCCTGAGGAAGCCGTCGCTCAGGCGATTCGGAATCTGATCCACAACGGATTGGATGCCAGCGACCCGTCCGAATCCGTCGCGGTCGAATTGCTCGTCGATGGCGATGAAGCTCGGATGCAGGTGCGTGATCAGGGGCAAGGCATGTCGGACGAGGTGCTCGATCGAGCGGGCGATCCGTTTTTCACCACCAAGGAACCTGGCCGCGGGATCGGGCTGGGATTGTTTCTAACTCGAAACGTGATCACGCGTTTGGGCGGCACATTGAAATTCGATAGCACGCCGGGAATGGGAACCGTCGCTACGGTTCGCTTACCGCTTCCGAAGGAATGACCCTCCGCCACTTGGGTTGGCTTCCGGCTCGCTGGGGTGTGATTGGTCGTTACAGACGGTTGTTGAGATGTGGTGACTTGCCGCATTCACACCGGGCGTGGGGCTGAATCGTTGCTTTCGACTGCTATACTGGAACGCCCGTACCCCCACCGACTGATGCAATGGTGCAACGATGAGTTTCTCCGATTCCAACAGTGGCAACGACGGCGTGCTGCCTTATCCCAGTCCATCGGATGTCTGCACGTCCGAATCCGTGGGTGCAGAAAGCATTCTGCTGGTCGACGACACGGTTGTGCTGCGAGAGCGGATGGCGGTGGCGATGCAGAGCCGCGGTTTTCGCGTTTTGACCGCGGGCAACTACGACGAAGCGGTGGCGGTGTTCAGTCAGTCGCCGACGGATCTGGCGGTCTTGGACTTAAGAATGCCGGGCCGCAGCGGTTTGGATCTGTTGCGTCGATTGCTGGAGATCAAACCGGATTGCCGGGTATTGATGTTGTCCGGATTTGGAAGCATCCCCGCCTCGATTGATGCGGTTCGTGCGGGTGCGGTCAACTTCCTCAGCAAACCCGCTGACACCGACGACATCTTGTCCTCCTTCATTCGTGGCGAAGGCCAGAACGTACCCGAGGGCGGCTTGGCCTTTCCCGCACCATCGCTGGCTCGCAATGAGTGGGAACATATTCATCGCGTGCTCTCGGATTGTGGCAACAACATCTCGGAAGCCGCCCGCCGATTGGGCATTCACCGACGCTCGCTGCAACGCAAGCTTCGCAAGCGTGCTCCCGAGGATCCAAAGACGCCTGCCGCGGACGAAGTCTTCGAAGACGACGAAGTCTGATCGTTGTAGTACGCAAACTATGTAAAACGCTGAGGCCCCTCAGCGTTTCGCGACAAGACGTTTTCAGCGTTTGCAACAAGATCTTCTCAGCGTTGCACCACAACCAAAACAAAACCCCGCATGTGAGAACACATGCGGGGTTTTTGATTTTCACTTCGATGGATTGAGTCGAGACTCAATCAGCACTGACTAGATGTCGGTGTTGGCATCGGGTTGTGGCACTGGAGGAGCAGCTTCTTCCACTTGGTCGCTGCTGCTTTTGACTTCTTCTGCAGCAGGTGCGGCGGGAGCAGCTTCTTCGGTGGTTTCGGCGTCTGCAGCAGCGTCAGCAACAGGAGCGGCTGGAGCAGCTTCTTCGGTTGCAGCAGCAGCTTCGCCGGTGACGACGCTACCAGGAACCAAAGTTTCGCCTGGAGCCAGGTCGAAGCCTTCGCTGCTTTGCATGACGGAACCTTCCATCACAGGAGCAACTTCGCCACCGCAGCAAGGAGCTGCTTCGACGACAGGAGCGGGAGCTGGTTCGCCACAGCAAGGTGCTGGAGCAGGTGCAGCTTCGCAGCAAGGAGCAGGAGCTGGTTCGCAGCAAGGTTCTGGGGCGGGCTCACAGCATGGAGCTGGGGCTGGCTCGCAGCAAGGCTCTGGAGCACAGCAGTCTTTGGCCTTCAGTTTGGCCAGCAATCCGCCGCCGCACTTGTGAGCCTTCAAGCCGCTGAACAAGCCGCCTGAGTTGCAGCATTTGTTCGAGTGCAAGAATTTGAATGCACTTGCACTGCTGCTGAAAGCCAACGAAGCACCCAACATCAGTGCAACGACGGCGGTACCCTTCACCAAATTCCGATTCATGTGTTTCTCCAGAGTAAGTTCGGAGGTTTCGGTGCGATCCGAGTTCGCACGCTTGAATTGAGGTGGCATCCGGTCACCCTGATCGATTGCGTTACACTCCGGCCGTCATCCGCTCACAAGAGGGGGTTCTGGGGAGATGCGGTGACATTACCGCTTGCAGTGACTTTGCGTTACGGTAGCTCGCTAGCAAATGTTGTCAATTGCCCAGGGCGCCCAAACTCTTGTTCAGGCGAACCTTTGGGAAAGCAGCTCGCCACTTGATCCACGCGATGACCCGCCAATTTCAAACCACGCTGTGATTGCGGACTTGGCAGGCCAACGGGCAAACGAGCGTTTTCAAGCGAAATCGCAAGTGAGCCGGAGCGACTCGCATCGTAGAAGCCAATTTAGAAAGGCAACGCCGAAAACCAGGAAGGGCGGCGAAAGTGCCGCTGGTTCGTTTTCGAGGCGGGTGAGGATCCTTCCTTGCCAGTCAACGAAAAAACGCCTCGCGTGACACCCGGGATCATTTTCTCGGGAGAGCGAGGCGTCTTGGTCGATCAGAGTTCGAATTCGATCTTCGATCGCGGCAAATTACCGCTGAACCGAATCGGTTGCGGTTGCAGCTGGATTCGCAGCCGTTTGCGTTTGTTCCTGAGCATTGAGAATGCGAGCCATTTCGTCGCCGTTTTCGAAGTCCAGGATCATTTCAGGTTCTCCGGTAGCCATTCCCAGAACCATGCCCGAGATTCGCCATCCTTCGCTTTGTTGAACGACGGGAAGGACAATTTGGAATTCTTGCTTGGTTCCGTCTGCCGCGGATGGTTCGCTCCAAACGCAGTGCACCAAACGCGTTGGGTACTTTTGGCCTTCGGGCAGATGCTCCATTCCCACTTCTTCGCTGCGGGTGATGGTGACTTCAGCGTCCGGCGACCCGAGTGGTTGAACGGTGTGCCCGATCCGAGCCAATTCCGATTGAGCTCGTTCGGTCAGCAGCGTCATGGCGGTGTTTTCGGCACCACCACGGCGAATGCGGTCAAGGAACTGACCAACGACGGATTCGGCTTCTTCTGCCGATGCGGCGCTGTTTTGCGGCGTGGAAGCGGTTGTTTTGGATGCGACCGCTTCAGGGGTGGACGAGCCACAACCGGTCATCGAGATCGTCGCGACGGCGACGGAGAAACCAAGAGCAAAACGACCGACGATCCGCATGACTGAAACGGACATATTTTCCATCCCTGGAATTGAATGACTGACACACAAACAGCGATGCGTTCATCGCCAAGGTCGTGAAATAGTCAATTCAGACCCCGGGGGTCAACACGATTGCGGAAATTCGCGATCGCGGACTAAGTCGCGGCCTTTTGACCGCCGCGGTTGCGACGAAGCTGGCCGCAGGCGGCGTTGATTTCGTCGCCTTTGCGTTGGCGGAAGTTCACGTTCACGCCGGCCGATTCCAAAATCGCTCGAAAACGCGCAATCGCGGCGCCACTGGGTGTCCGGTAAGGCAAACCCGCGACCGGATTGTATGGAATCACGTTCATCATCACGCTGCGACCGCGAAGAATTTGGCTCAGCTGCCTCGCGTGTTCGTCGCCATCGTTGATTCCGCCCAGCAACACATACTCGAACGTCAGTCGCCGACCGGATGCGTGGAAGTAACGATCTGCCGCTTGCAGCACTGGCTCGATGCCGATCTTCCGATTGACCGGTACCAGCTCGCTTCGCAGTTCATCATTGGGTGCGTGCAACGACACAGCCAAGTTGTAAGGGATTCCGGCGGCGGCCAATTTGTCGATCGCCGGCGGCAAACCAACGGTGCTGATCGTGATCCGTCGCGGACTGATACCCAGACCGTCTTCACTGCGAGCGACATCGAGTGCCGCCAGAACGCCAGGCAAGTTGGCCAGCGGTTCGCCCATGCCCATCATCACGATATGACTGAGCCGTTCGTCGGCGGGCAACCGTTGCTGCAGACGCAGCATTTGTTCCAAGATCTCGCCACCGGTCAAATTGCGATCAACGCCGTCCAGTCCGCTAGCGCAGAACACGCATCCCATCGCGCATCCGACTTGGCTGCTGACGCAAATGCTGCGGCGAGGACCGTCTCGCAACAACACGCATTCGACTTCGCCACCGTCCGCCAACCGGACCAAGATTTTCTCGGTGCCGTCCTTGGACTTCGACACGACGGCTTCGGTCGCATTGAAGATCGCAAAGTGATCGTCCAGTTGAGCTCGAAGCTTGGCGGGCAAGTCCGTCATTTCCTCGAACGAGGTGGCTCGTCCGGAGAACAGCCAACGGCGAATTTGCTTGGCACGGAACGGTTTTTGGCCCTGCTCCTGCAGCCAATCCTTGAGCTGGTCAAGCGACCAATTCAGCAAGTGGTTCTTGCGTGGGCCGCTGGACTCCGAATCGGTGGTCGTGACGAGAGGCAGTGAGACCATCGGAGTCAAGCAAATCAAAAAGAGGGAAGCGGCGGCGTGATGTGGATCTGTCGTGGCTTTCCCATCAGACGCTTCGCCGGCAAAGAACGCAAATGGAATTCACCACCAGCTCAAACGCCGCCGGTGTAAGTCATTGCCAGCGAACTGGGCCAAAGCGTCAGGGTTGGACGCTCAGACGGTTGTCGACTCGAGAAACGCCCGGTTCCAATCGCATCAGCAATTCGGTCATCCGACGATCGGATTCGTTGCGGACCGTACCGCTCAGTGTTGCTGTGCGATCTTGGACCTGAACATTCACTCCATCATACCGATTGGATTGAGAATTCATACGGCCGGGCAAGTTGCCATTGATCGTCGTGAGATTCGATGTGCCTTGCAAACGCGAGGACGCATATTGCTGCACACGAACTGGTTCGAGCGGTGCAACTTCCACGGCACTGCGAAGTCGCGTTCGAATCGGTGGAGTCGACGTGTTGCCACGACCCGCGTTACCGCCGCCGAACAAGTTTCCAAAAGCGGCTCCCAGGCCGCCGCCACCACCGAATCCTCCGAGGCCGCCCCCGCCACCAAATGCTCCCCCGCCGCCACCACCACCGGCCTGAGACACCGCGGATGCACCGACGGGAGTGGACGTGTTGGCGCCGACGGCTCCGTTTCGCTGGACGCCTTGACTGAACACCGCGTCAGGATCCAAACCTTGGGTGATGGTTCCTTCCGCCTGACCGTTCGCACCGCCGCCGCTATCGTCCGGCTGTGCCATCGCTGTCGAACCCAGAGCGATCCATAAAGTGGAAGCGGCCAGGCACGCTACAATTTGAGACGTTCGTTTCATGCGACTATCGCTCGGTGGACGTTGGGTTTCGGATACGATTGGGGTGTGACACTTCTCATCTGATTGTAGCTAGGCCCCAAGAGTTCGTCCAAAATGAATCCCCAACGATCCCCGCGATTCGGCCGCTCATTTGCACCGAAATTTCCAGTTGTAACGTTGATGATGCCCCTCGCATGCCTTTTGGTTGCGACCGCGTGGCTGTCATCGCCATCCGTTGCCTCCGCTCAAAGCTCCGCGACGGACAACGAAACCCGAACCACCGTGCCAGCGCCGCGGCTGTTGCCGTCGACCACGCTGGCTTACTTGCGAATCGATGACGTCAACGACATTCGCGAAGATTGGGGCGAATCCTCATTGGGGAAAATGCTGAATGATCCCAAGATGCGACCCTTCGTTTCGGACATCTATCAAATTCTCAGTGACCTGTTTGATAAGCCCGGAAAAGAGATGGGGCTGACACTCGACGAGCTCCGGTCGCTGCCTCAAGGCCAGGTCGCCATCGCTCTTCTCGAAGGCCCACCGCCGGAGGAAAAGACCGACAAGGAGAAAGCGGATGAGGAAGAAGACGATGACGCCATCGCTCGACGCTTGCGAAACAAACGACGTCAGCAGAATTCGTTTGCTTTGGCGATCATGATCGATGCCGGTCCAAACAACAAAGAAATGGAGACCTTGGTCGAACGCCTGATGGAACTGGCGGAGAAGAACCGCATGATCATCCAGAATGAACAAATCGGTTCGATCGAGCTGACGCGATTGGTTCGCCAACGTGGTGATGGCGATGTCATTGAATGGTTTGAACAAGATGGCTTCTACGTCATCGGATTGGGACGAACGATCGCTCAGTCGATTGCCAAGAAAATGAACGACGAGCAGCGTGACACCAGTCAGTCATCGGGGCGTTCACGACGCACCACAAAAACGACTTCGACTGAATCCGAAACGCTTGCGCAAAACGCGGACTTCATCGCCGTGATGAGCCGATCGATTGGTGCCGAAGCTGAGATCCCGCAGATCACTTTCTTTGTCAATCCTTATGGCATCGCGAAACGAATCATCGCGAGAAGTGGATCCGCATTCTTCATCGCGCCGATCGTTCAAGATCTAGGCATCGAAAAGATCCGCGGGATCGGCGGCAGCCTCTTTCGCGGCGGTGAAATCGTTGAATCGATTGGTCACATGCACGTGTTGATCGATCCGCCACGAGATGGGTTCTTTGGCGTGCTGCGTCCCGAGGACATCGAAGTCTCACCGCCGGTTTGGGTCCCCGCCGACGCGGCCAGCTTCACTTGCGTGGGTTGGGATGTTGAGACCGCTTTCCAAAACGTTGGCAAGATCGTCAATCGTTTCGCGGGCGAAGGTAGTTTCGAGAAGAATACCGAGAAGCCGGTGAAGGAACGTTTTGATGTTTCGCTCGAAGAAGAGGTTTTCCCGTTGATGACCGGGCGCGTCGTCACCATTCAACGCTATCAGTTGCCCGCCAACTGGAACTCCATGGCACGTGCGATCGCGATCGAAGTCAAAGATGCCAAGGAAGCAGGCAAGTTGCTCGACAAAGTCAAAGCCAAAGCGCCACCGCAACGAATGAAACCCGAAGTCATCCGAGACAAAACGGTTTACTTTTCGGAGCAACGCCAGTTCGATCGCCCCGGAATTCGTGTCCCGGAGAACAGCGTCGCGTTGCTAGGCGATTGGTTGCTGCTATGCGACAGTCGTGAAATTCTCATGCAGATTCTTCGTGCCGAGGCCGGTGAAATCGATCGCTTGGCAGACGACGAAGATTACGTGCTGCTGACCAGCGAACTCGGAGCGAAGCTGGAAGGCGAAACGCCGTTCTTGTTCCAATTCAACCGTGATGCCGAAACGTATCGGATCTTGTACGAAATGGCCAATTCCGACGAGACCGCCCAATCGGTCGAGAATCGTGGCGGTGAAAATCCCATCGCTGGTCGCGTTGCCGAATTGATGCGGCGAGATGATTGGCCGGAGTGGGAGGACTTGGAAAAGTACTTCAGCGTCAGCGGCATCTTTGGCTACGACGAACCAGGCGGCATCCACATCGGTTCATTGAACCTTCGCCCGATCGAATGAGTCGTGTGTTGTGCTGGACGATGAGACTGCCTCACCTCTCTGCATTCCCATGCTCGGGCCCCCTTCCGCGCATAGAGGTCGTGCAGTTTTTTGATGCCGCTTTTCGGCAGATTAACACACAACGCACCTCTCCCGAAACGAAGTTTGGGGAGAGGTCGAGCGACGCCGT
>TARA_R110002073_G_scaffold63491_11_pt1 | contig 49113 bp, 51 predicted proteins | sample TARA_R110002073 | Tara Oceans TARA_R110002073 (sample SAMEA4397174) | marine metagenome | biome: Polar Biome; feature: [DCM] deep chlorophyll maximum layer (ENVO:01000326); material: water (ENVO:00002006), including particulate matter (ENVO:01000060) such as... | depth 40 m
CCTCGGCAACAATGTATTCCTCGGTGACATAGGCGACACCGAATTCCCCCGCCAGCGTGAACAGCGGTTCGTCAAAAAATTGACGGCCGATAAACGGGCCGGCGAGCCAGCGTAAATCCAGGTCGCTGAATTCATCTTGTTCGACCTGCGCCAGGAGGCCCCAGTAATTGGGATCATCCAGAAAGTAGTCCCATTTGCCTCGCAACAGCCAGTTGTCCGCGCTTTTCTCCCCGTTCACCTCGTCATTCTCACCCCGGGCCAACAGGCGATAGCGATCCTGTACGCTGCGCCACGTGGATTCGAGCCGGTAATCCAGTTCATCACTCTCGCTATTCCCGCGCTCCATGACGAGTGCAAAACTCAGTTCACCGAACCATTTATAGCCGCGGCCCAGTTCCCAGGGCTCCGGGTTAATGACGCTCAGCGACTCAATGGAATAGTTTTTCGCCGGATCAGTGCTGTTCACCGCCAGTTGCTGGTTTTCGATCTTCAGCGGCTGGTTTTCCACAATGGTCTGGTCTTCAAGAATCACGGTGGCCGGCCCGGATGTGCTCAGCGACTGGATTTTGTCGAGTTCGATACTGATTGTGCCCGCAAAATCCGTCTCGACAGTCACTACACCATCGCGTGCATCCACGATCGTACCGAGGATGCGCGATCCGTCTTTGAGCACCACTTCGCCGGACGCAGGGGGTGAGTCGGCGAGCGCCACGTTACTGCAGACTACGGCTCCCAGCAGCAACAGGACCGGACGGAGACGTTTACTACTGAACAGCATGCTTGCTTCCTCGGGCTGGTTGCGCACGGCGGCGCCTTCGGGTGTCTGCGGAGCCTACATAATAGACATTTGAAACGCTCACACAAGACCGCGGGGATGGCGTGTACCAAAGCTGTACTGCTAGACTTGTAGCTCGATTTCCCGCCGGACTTCCAACATGCAAGAGTTTGATTACGACCTTATTGTCATTGGCGCGGGCTCAGGTGGAGTGCGCGCTGCCCGCATGGCGGCCGCCGCCGGTGCCCGTGTGGCTGTGATCGAAGATCGCTACATGGGCGGTACGTGCGTCAATGTAGGTTGCGTACCGAAGAAGCTGTACGTCTACGCGGCTGAGTTCGGCAAGGCCTTCAGCGATGCACGCGGTTTCGGCTGGGATAGCGAGAGGCCCCCTTTCGACTGGCACACCCTGCGCGACAACAAAAAATCCGAAATATCGCGTCTGAACGCGATCTATGACAATCTCCTGGAGGGCGTGAATGCCACGGTGATTGACGGCCGCGGACAGTTCGTGAATGCGTATACCGTTGCAGTTGGCAGCAAACACTACACTGCCGAGAAGATACTCATCGCCACCGGCGGCTGGCCGCATGTGCCGGAATTTCCCGGCAGCGAACACGCCCTGACCTCCAACGAGATATTCGATCTGGCCGAATTCCCGCAACGTCTGGTGATTGTTGGCGGGGGGTACATTGCCGCCGAGTTCGCCGGCATTTTCAACGGGCTGGGCTCGCGGGTAACGCAGCTCTATCGCGGCCCCCTGTTCCTGCGCGGCTTCGACGCGGATGTGCGCGCCCACATGGCCCAGGAAATTCTCAAAAGCGGTGTCGATCTGCGCTTTGAGGTGAACATTGAGTCGATCAGGGAGGGCTCGGACGGCCTTATCGTCAACCTGACGGACGGCTCCGAAGTGGTGACGGACGCGATACTCTACGCCACCGGGCGCAAACCGAACCTCGAGGGCCTGGGGCTGGAAAACGTCGACGTCGCTACTACAGCCAGCGGCACTATCGAGGTAGATGAGCAGTTCCGTACCTCCGAGCCCAGCATATTCGCCGTCGGTGATGTAATCGGCGGCATGGAACTGACTCCGGTGGCACTGGCCGAGGGCATGGCTTTTGCACGCGCGCAGTTCGGCGACGCGGGACGCGACGTAGACTATGATTTCATTCCCACGGCGGTTTTCTGCCAGCCCACTATCGGCACAGTCGGTTTCACCGAAGACGAGGCGCATGCCGAGTTTGGCGAACTCACGCTATTCAAATCCACCTTCCGTCCTTTGAAACACACCCTCAGCGGACGCGATGAAAAGACGTTCATGAAAATGATCGTCGCGACCGAAACGGACCGGGTGGTAGGCGTGCACATGGTGGGCCCGGATGCCGGCGAGATCATCCAGGGCATTGCCATCGCCATGCGCGCGGGCGCCACCAAACAGGTATTCGACAGTACCATCGGCATCCACCCGACCAGCGCCGAGGAATTTGTCACCATGCGTGAACCCTGGACGAGCGTCTGAGGTGACCCTCGAACTGTGGCAGGCAGGCCTGCTGGTCACGGTTGGCGTTGTCGGGGGGTTCATGAATGTCATGGCCGGCGGCGGCTCTCTGCTCACAGTGCCGGTCATGGTGTTTATGGGGCTGCCCGGTCCGGTGGCCAATGGCACCAACCGCATCGCGATACTGGCACAGAATTTTACCGCCATAGCTACCTTTGCCCGGCGCGGCTTTCAGGATTTTCGTCTCAGCCTGAGTCTCGCGGCCTGTGCGATTCCGGGCGCCGTGGCGGGCGCGATGCTCGGCGTGAGGCTGGAAGGGGAATGGTTTGACCGTGCGTTGGCGGTCATTATGCTGGCTGTCATGCTGCTCATGCACTTCGACCGCGGCGCGCGACCACAAGACACGCCGGTTACACCCTCGCAGCGACAGCTCTGGCAGGGCCACCTGCTGATGGTGGGCGCGGGATTCTGGGGTGGCTTCATACAGCTTGGCGTGGGCTTCATTCTCATGCCGATACTGAACCGGGTCATGGGGCTGGACCTGGTGCGCACCAACATGCACAAGGTGTTCATCGTGGCCAGCTACACCATCGCAGCGCTGCTCGTGTTCGCCAGCCAGGTGCAGATACTCTGGGTAGTCGGTCTGGCGCTGGCTCTTGGCAACGCCATGGGCGGCTATCTCGGCGCACATTTCAGTATTACGCGAGGAGAAGGCCTGATTCGCACGGTGCTCAACATTGTACTCATCGCATTTATCCTCAAGCTGGTGTTCCTGTAGTGAACCTGCCAGCAGGCGCCTGGGGAGGACGCTTCGCACCAATGCCTGATGCGGCGATGCACAGCGTGATCCGGGAATGATCGAAGCGCGGTCACTCACGCGCCACTACGGCGACACGCCCGCGGTACAGGATGTGTCCTTTCACATCGCTGACAACGAAATCGTCGGGCTGCTCGGCCACAACGGTGCAGGGAAAACCACCATCATGCGCATGCTGAGTGGCTGCCTGGAGCCCGACAGGGGCCAGGTGATCCTGGACGGCCTCGATATCGCACAGCAGCCACAGCGCCTGCAACGGCAGCTAGGCTACCTGCCGGAAAACCTCCCGATCTATCCCGACATGATGGTGGCCGACTACCTCGAATACGCTGCAACCATTCGCGGCATCGGCAAGCACACACGCATGGACAGCGTGCGCGCGGCCCTCAGGGCCACCGATCTCAGCGCCCGGGCACTGGACCGGATTGGCGCCCTCTCACGCGGCATGCGCCAGCGTGTGGGAGTGGCGCAGGCGATTCTCGCCAGGCCGCAACTGCTGATTCTGGATGAACCCACCAACGGCCTGGACCCGGCGCAAACGGAGCATATGCGCGAACTCATTCGCCGCCTGGCACGACGGGCAACAGTCATTCTTTCGACCCATATTCTGCAGGAGGTGGACGCCATCTGTGATCGCGTGCTGGTGCTGCACAACGGGCGGCTGGCGGTGGACGAGCGACTGGTGAATCTCAACGCGCCCCACGCGCTGCTACTGCGCACCGACGCGATGGCGGCGACCCTGGAGAGAGCCTTCATGGCACTGCCGCAGATCGCCGCGGTGCAACAATCAGCCGACAGCGCCGGTAACTGGCTGTTCCGCCTGGAACTGCAGCACGACGCACAGGCCGACGACGCTGCCAGCGAGGTTGCCCGCTGCGTCGCGAATGCCGGTGCTCAACTGTACTCGCTGACCAACGCCAAACGCGACCTCGGCAGCCTGTTTCGCGGGGTAAATCCCGATGGCGACTGATTCCGCAGTACGCCGCATCGCGCAGAAGGAAATCAGGCTGTTTTTTTCCTCCCCCGTGGCCTGGCTTTTCCTCGCGGCATTCGCGGCCACTACGCTGTTTATTTTTTTCTGGGTAGAGTCTTTCTTCGCACGCAACATTGCCGATATAAGACCGTTGTTCGAGTGGATGCCGGTTCTGCTGATTTTCCTGTGTGCGGCGCTCAGCATGCGCATGTGGAGCGAAGAACGCCGCAACGGCACACTGGAGCACGTGCTCACGCAGCCAGCGGGCGTCTGGCGCTTCGTGATTGGAAAATTTCTCGCCTGCCTGGCGCTTCTGGTACTTGCGGTACTCAGCACCGCGCCGCTACCGATAACGGTGTACCTGATCGCCGATCTGGATATCGGCCCTGCGCTGGCGGGATACCTTGCAACGGTACTATTGGGGGCCGCCTATCTCGCCATAGGGCTGTTCGTCTCGGCGCGTACCGACAACCCTATTGTCAGCCTGATCGGCACGGTATCCCTATGCGGACTATTGTATATTCTGGGCAGTCCGGCTTTCACCGCGTTTTTTGAGGAGGGCAGCGGCAACTTACTGCGCCAGCTCGGCAGCGGTGCACGCTTCGACAGCATCGCCCGGGGCGTACTCGATGTCCGCGACCTCTTTTACTATGTGAGTCTGATCGCGGGATTCCTCGCCCTCAATGCACAGAGTCTGCAGCGCAATCGCTGGGCGCCGGGGCGCGCCAGTGCGCGCCACCGTCAAAGCCGCGCGTTCACACTGCTGCTGCTGGCCAACCTGGTAGTGGCGAATATCTGGTTGAGCCAGGTGTCGGCACTCAGGTTCGACACCACGCAGGGGCGGCTCTACTCCATATCCGACCCCACGCTCTCCGTGCTGGATGCATTGGAAGAGCCGCTCTTGATTCGCGCCTACTTCAGTGCCAGAACCCACCCGGCACTGGCGCCGCTGGTACCGCAGCTGCGCGACCTGTTGCGCGAATACGCAGTGGCTGGCAAGGGTAGAGTGCAAGTGGAATTTATCGACCCGGGAGAGCAACCGGCCCTGGAACAGGAGGCCAACAAACGCTATGGCATTCGTGCAACGCCCATCCAGGTAGCAGACCGACACCAGACCGCACTGGTCAACGCCTACTTCAACCTGCTGGTGCGTTACGGGAGCGAACACCAGACGCTCGGCTTTTCCGACCTCATCGAAGTACGCACCGCCGCTCACCAGCCAGCAGAGGTATTGCTGCGCAATCCCGAGTACGCGATCACCCACGCGATCAGGAAAGTTTTTTCGGACTACCGCTCAGGTGGCAATCTTTTCGATGGCCTCGACGAGCCGGTGGAATTTATTGCCTATGTGTCTCCCGGCGCGCGTCTGCCTGCCCAGCTGCGTGAATACCGCGCCGCAATCGAGCCGCTGCTGCAGCGCGCCGTGTCGAACTCGGACGGCAAATTCAGTGTGCGTTTCATCGATCCGGAGGCCCAGGACGGGCGCGTGGCGCGCCATATTGCCGAAGAATGGGGTTTCCGCCCCATGCTGGCGGCGCTGGATGACAGCCCGGCGTTTTATTTCTACATGACCCTGGCAGACACCCAACAGGTTGTGCACCTGCCTACCGAAGATTTCGATCCCGAGAGTTTTCGCCTGCTTCTGGATACCGGTCTGAAACGCTTCACCCGCAACTTCACGCGCACGGTCGCGCTGTCGCTGCCCCCGGCGTCGCGGCAGGCCCCGGAGCTGAACCGGAGCGCGCCGCAATTCAGCCACCTCGAGAGAACCATCGGCGCCGACTACAACATTCTGCTGGAAGACCTCAAAGACGGTGCCGTGAGCCCCGAGGCCGACATTCTCGCGGTTATCGCACCGCAGGCCCTGGACGAGCCGTCGATCTACGCAATCGACCAGTTCCTGATGCGTGGCGGCACCGTAATCCTTGCAACCTCACCCTACACGGCAGAACTCAGCGACGGGCGACTGTATCTTCAGGACTGGGTCAGCGGCCTGGACCCCTGGCTTGCGCATCACGGCTTGCGCATCGAAGAGACCCTGGTACTCGATACGCAGCACACCGTCTTCCCGGCTCCGGTGGTGCGTCGCTCCGGCGACTACGAGTTTCGCGATGTGCGCATGCTTGATTACCCCTATTTTCTGGATATCCGTCCGCCCGGATTGTCGCAGGAGCATCCTGTCACCACCGGAATGCGCCACCTCACGATGGCCTGGGCATCTCCAGTGTCGGTGGCGACAGAGACCGGCCGGCGCAGTAGCCCGCTACTGCGAAGCTCCGCCAACGCATGGCTCAGCGACAGCCCGGATATCATGCCTGAACTTGACGCCTCGGGCCGCGCGGGCTTCGCCGACGATCAGGCTGAACGGGGCATGCATACCGTCGGCATGCTGATGCAGGGTCGATTCGATTCCTACTTCGCCGGGCGCGACGAAGCGCCGGCGACAGTGACCGAGAGTGACACCGGGAGCGCCACTGCGCGCGGCGCCCCGCTGCGGCGTTCGCCAGAGTCCGCGCGCATCATTCTGTTTGCCTCCAATGATTTCATGGACGACCAGGTGCTGAGCAGCATCGTCACCGCCTCGGGCACCCAGTACCTCGGGCCACTTGAGCTGTTCGGTAATACCCTCGACTGGTCGCTACAGGATGAACAGCTGCTGGGAATTCGCTCGCGTGGCCACTTCAACCGTACCCTGCCGCCGATGGACAACAGTGCACAGCGGGCACTTGAGTATCTGAACTACGGCCTCTCACTGCTTTGGCTGCTACTGCTGGCCTTGTGCGCCAGTGGCTACCGCTTCGTGCGCCGACGCCACTACGCCAGAGCCCTGCAGGCATGAGCCGCGGTATCGCCATACTGCTGCTGGCGCTGCTGGTTCAGTGCCTTATCACCATCGCGCTATTGCAGCAGCAGCGTGCGCCCGGCGACCCGGACCGCCCGCAAAGCCTGCTTGAGCTGGATATCGCCGCAGTGGAGGAAATCCGCATCAGTGACCACCTGGACAACGAGGTGCTGCTCGAGCGCATGGGCGAGCAATGGCTGTTACCGGAACTGGATGCACTGCCGGCAGCCACGGGTCGCGTTGCGGCGCTACTGGATGCATTGAACAGCGACGGATTGTGGCCGGTAGCAGACACGCCCGCTGCACGACAGCGCTTCCAGGTCGCGGAGTACCGGTTCCAGCGACGCATTGAATTCATCGCTGATGACGAGCTGCTTGGCGCCGTGTACCTCGGTACATCGCCGGGATTTCGCAAGGTACATGCGCGAAATGCCGACCACGCGGCCATTTTCAGTATCGCGTTCAGCAATCACGAGGCGCCGGTGACCAGCGGCGCATGGCTGGACAACGATTTGCTGCGCGTGCGTTCGCCGCTCGCCATAATCGCGGATGGCTACAGCCTGCGCTACACAGGCGGCGAGTGGATCGCGGGCACAGGAAAAAAGCCTGATCCGCGCGAGCTACAGGCACTGTTGGATGCGCTGCGCAACCTGCGAATTGAGGGTGTAGCGGGTGCTGATGAGCAGCGCGAGCTGTCCTCCGCGGAGGCCGATTGGATACTCACCGTCACAGGGCTCGCGGGCGAGGCCACACTGTCGCTTTTCAAGCACGCGAACCGGCACTATATCCACAGCAGCGCGTATCCCTATATTTTCATTCTCAGCGCCTATACCTACGATCGGCTGACAGATACCGACCTGAGCCGGATTTCAGGTGGCTCGTAAGTGCGCTATGGCTGCGTGGCACGCCGCGCGCTAGAATACCTGCCGCGCCGGTCAGGGAGGTATGCGTGACACGCTTTTTCACTGTTTTCATACTCGTGCTACTGGCACTGTTCTCCCTCGAGATGCTGATGCCGGTGCAGAAGCATGTGATTGTGCCATTCACGGGCCTGCTGGCGCAGATCAGCGCCGCCCTCATCACCCCCTTCGACAGCTCCGTGGTGGCATTCGGCAAGATACTCCAATTCAATGATACCGGATTTGCCGTGTCGATCGAGGCGGGCTGCAACGGGGTCGAGGCGACCATTGTGCTGATCGCCGCGGTGCTCGCCTTCCCCGCCACCTGGCGACAACGGGTCGCGGCCATTTTGCTCGGGTTCCTGGCGATACAGGTGCTCAATATCGTGCGCATCATCAGCCTCTTCTACCTCGGCAACTGGGACATGGATATTTTCGGCTGGATACACCTTTATCTGTGGCCCACGCTGATCATGCTGGATGTGTTGATTTTCTTCATGCTGTACCTGCGCTACCTGGCAGTGCGCACGGAACACGCCGATGCCTGAGGTAAATCATCTGCGCCAGTTCCTGCTGCTGGTGTTTGTGCTGTTGATACCCTGTTTCGCGCTCTGGACAGTCGCCAGCGGGCCGCTGGCGGTGCCCGCCATCGGTTTCGCCAACAGCGTGCTCACCGCCTGGTTTCCGCAGATCGTTGATACGCTGTATGTAGATGGCAACCGGGCCCTGCTGATGACCCGCTTCGGGGAGACCGGGGGCAACCTGATACCGCTGTCACAGGCACGGGAGCAACTCGGCTTTCCGCTGAATCCAGGCATCCTGTCCTATTCACTGCCATTCTACACGGCACTGCATTTTGCCACGCAGCGGGATAATTACCTGAACAGCTGGATTATCGGCGTACTTGTTCTTTATCCGTTGATGGCGCTCGGATTGATCAGCGTGTGTTTGAAAACGCTGATGGTTGGCCTGGGCCGAACCTTTTTCCAACAACCCGAAGTGTGGGTGCCGGACCCGAACCTGATTGGCCTGTTCTACCAGGTCAATGTGCTGCTCGTGCCCACGCTGGCACCGGTAATGATCTGGCTCTGGCAGAGCCGTGAAACGCCGCTGCTGCGCGGCCTGGTGGGCGAACTGCGCAGCAGCGCCAACTAGGCGGCGCCTTTTATCCTCGCCACCCCGAGCGCCGCGCGAACGATAAGCACCGGCGTGACTAATCCCGGAAGTCCGGCGCGCGCCCTTCCTTGCGCGCCTTGATCGCTTCTTCGAAGTTCTGCGTGGTCATGCGTACGAAAAGCTGCGCGTGACCCTCGTGGTTCATATGCGTATGCAGGCTGCCGGCATCCATACCCGCCCACAGCATCTGCTTGCTGATTTCCACGCCAAGCTGGCTGAAGCCGTTGATGCGCTCGGCGATCTTCAGACATTCCGCCAACAGATCGGCAGCGGGTACGGCGCGCGAAACGATACCGATGCGCTCGGCCTCCAGGGCATCTACATCCCGCCCGGTCAGCATGATCTCGAAGGCGCGGCTGGTGCCGATAGCGCGAGGCAGCAGGTAACTCAGACCCAATTCGGCGGAGGTGAGGCCATTGTTGATTCCAGCCGGGCGGAAGTAGGCGCTATGCGACGCGATGCGAATATCAGTCGCCATTGCCAGACAGAACCCGCCGCCAATCGCCGCGCCGTTGATGGCGCCTATCACCGGCTGATGCATGGCTTGAATCGCCTTGATGACATCGTCCAGAATTCTCATGGCACGACGGGCAATGCCCGGCACGGTCAGCCCGTCAAAAATATCCATCCAACCGGGATCTTCCAGGTCGGCGCCGGAACAGAACCCCTCGCCGGCGCCGGTAACAATGACCACGCGGGTATCGTTGTCAAAGCTGACTTCTTCCAGCGCCTCCTTGAACGGCACCATCACATCGAAGGCCATGGCGTTCATGCGCTCGGGCCGATTGAGGGTGATCTGGGTAACGAAAGGTCGTGGTTTTTCGACCGTGACAAATGACATGCGGGGACCTCCTGGCGGATAGCGGCAGTGTTTTAGACTACGCCGCGACCGGCGGGCGATCCATGGCCTTTGCGGCCATCACGCCTATGTCTGAAGGCGCTGCAGTATACTCGAGAAATCGCGTTGACCATTGCCGGCGGCCTGATGGGCCTCATACAGAGCGTGCGCCAGCTGGCCGAGCGCGTTCTCCACACCCCCATGCCCGGCGATCGAATTCGCCAGGCCGAGATCCTTGACCATCAGGTCCACCATAAAGCCGGGCTTGTAATCGTTGCTGGCGGGTGCTTTCTCCATAACCCCGGGATAGGGGTTGTACACTTCAAGTGACCAGTTGCGTCCGGAACTCGCCAGCATGATCTCGGACAATACGGCGGGATCAAGGCCATTGCGCACTCCCATCTCAAGGGCCTCGCAGGTTCCGATCATATGAATTGCCAGCAGCATGTTATTGCAGCCCTTGGCAACCTGGCCTGCACCCGCAGGGCCGGCGTGAAAAATATTCTTACCCATCGACGCGAGCAACAACCGGGCTTTTTCAAATGTGGCTGCCTCGCCGCCGCACATGAAGGCCAGTGTTCCGGCCTCTGCCGCGGCGACACCGCCGGACACGGGCGCGTCCATGAAGCCGATACCCAGGCCTGCCGCCACCGCCCCCACTTCACGCGCGGTGTCCGCATCGATGGTGCTGCAGTCCAGCACAGTGGTGTGTCTGTCCAGCTGCGCGAGCAGGCCCTGATTACCGAGATAGGTCGCCGCCACATGCCGGCCGGCGGGCAGCATGGAGACCACAAAATCCGCTTCCTGCGCCGCCTCCGCCGCACTCGCGGCCACGCTCGCGCCCGCCTCCCGCGCGGCCTCTAAAGCCGCATCGGCCAGGTCAAATACCGTCACCGCGTGCCCGGCTGCCAGCAGGTTGCGGGCCATGGGCCCACCCATGTTTCCCAGCCCAATGAACGCTACCCTGAACATATGTGTCTCCTGTGCCAGCCTTACAGATCGGCCAGCGGATTCGAATCCCACGGCGCTGTAAACAGACGTTGCAGTAGCGCTTCGGGTACGGCACGCGATTCGCTGTACTGCCATGCGGGCGTGCGATCCTTGTCGATCAGCAACGCGCGCACGCCCTCGGCGAACTCAGGGTGACGCACGATGTTGGTGGCCAGTTGTATCTCCGACTGAAACACTTCTGGCAACGATGCGTGCCGATTTTGCACGAGCTGGCGATGAATCCACAGCGCCGCGAGCGGCGAGCCGCCGGCAAGATTCTGCTTTGCCCGGTCGAGCCACGGGTCTTGTGTCTCGAGGTTGAGTATATTGTCGATGATCTGGTGAATGTCTTCACCATCGCACAGTGCATCAATCGTGGCCTGGTGCGGTTCAACCTGCCCGGCCGGTTGCTGTCCCGCACTGCTGTGCGCAAAGGGCTGCAGCAACGCTGCCATGCGCTCGTGGTTACTGGCGCCAGACTGCGTCCACGCCTGCCGCGTGAGCTCAGTGAGCACCTCGGCCTTGTGCTCACTGGCAATGAAGTGATCCGCGATGCCGCAGTAGATAGCATCGGCCGCGTTGATGGACGCGCCGGTCAGCGCCAGGAACAGGCCGGCTTTCCCCGGCATGCGATTCAGGAACCAGGTGCCCCCCACGTCCGGGAAGAGGGCGATGGTGATCTCAGGCATCGCTATGCGGGTTTTTTCGGTGACAATGCGCTGCGAGCAACCTGCCAGCACACCGAGACCGCCTCCCATCACAATACCGTGTCCCCAGCACAACAGCGGCTTTGGATAGGTATGCAGGGCATGGTTCATCCGGTACTCGCGGGCAAAAAAGGTCTCTGCGTACTCGCAGGGCCCACCCGGCGTTTCTATGGCGGAGCGATACAGCGCCTGTACGTCGCCGCCGGCGCAAAATGCTTTCTCGCCAGCGCCGTCGATAAACACCGCGGCGACAGCCTCATCCTCGCGCCAGGCCTCAAGCTGCGCGGCCAGCATGTCGACCATTTCCAGTGTCAGGGAATTCAGCGTCGCGGGCACATCGAGAGTGATGCGGCCGATCTTTCCCTCGGCCGAGGCGCGTTCTGCAATGACAATCGGCGTCTCTGACATTCCGGGACTCCTCAGGCGTTTTTCCATTCCGGCTTGCGCTTCTCGAGAAACGCGTTCACACCTTCTTTCTGGTCGGCGGTGGAGAACAGCTCGGCAAAGCGTTCACGTTCTCCCTGCAGGCCGGCTGCGATTACATTGTCGCGTGCGCAGTGGATCAGGCCCTTGCACAGGCGCACGGACGTGGGGCTTTGTTCGGCCACCTGTTCCGCCAGTGCCATGGCGCGCGTCAGGGCCTGTCCCTTGGCAACCACTTCCTCCACGAGGCCGATGCGTTCTGCGGTAGCGGCGTCCAGGCGCTCGCCGCAGAGAATCACGCGCTTGGCCCAGCCCTCGCCCACCAGCCAGGCGAGCCGCTGGGTGCCACCGGCACAGGGTAACAGGCCTACCTTCGCCTCCGGCAGCGCCATCTGCGCCTGCTCCTCCGCGATGCGGATATCACAGGCCAGAGCCACCTCGAGGCCGCCACCCATGGCAAAGCCATTGATCGCGGCTATCGATACGCCCTGGAAATCCGCCAGCGCCTCGAAACCTTCGCCGAACAGGCGCGCCATATCCGCGGCTACCTGCACGTCGCCGTCGGCGAACAGCTTGAGATCCGCTCCCGCGGAGAAAAACTTGTCACCCGCGCCGGTGATCACGAGTGCATAAACCGACTTGTCCGCATTCAGCTCGGCTACGACATCGCGCAGCGCCGGCAGGCTCTCCACATCCCAGGTATTCGCACCGGGGTTGTCGATCGTCAGCAACGCGACGTGGCCTCGAATTTCCACTTTCAGTTTTTCTGATCGGCTTGTACTCACTTGATCACCTCCAGTGCCCCATCCATTAACAGTTTGCGCGCGATAATCACACGCATGATTTCGTTGGTGCCTTCCAGAATCTGGTGTACCCGCGTGTCGCGCACGTGGCGCTCCAGCGGATACTCGCGCATGTAGCCATAACCGCCGAGGAGTTGCAGAGCCTGGTTGCACACACTGAACCCGGCGTCTGTGGCAAAGCGCTTCGCCATCGCGCAATAGGTTGCGGCCTGGGAATCGTTGGTATCCAGTTTGCAGGCTGCCAGGCGCACCATCTGGCGCGCTGCCACCAGTTCCGTGAGCATATCGGCGAGACGGAACTGAGTGGCCTGGAAATCGCTGATCGCGGTGTCGAATTGCCTGCGTTCCTGCACGTACAGTGTCGCCTCCTGCAGGGCTTGTTGGGCCGTTCCCACACTGCAGGTGGCAATGCTGATGCGCCCGCCATCCAGTCCTTGCATGGCGATGCTGAATCCCTGCCCCTCTTCTCCGAGCCGGTTCGCCACTGGCACGCGCACCTCATCGAAACTGATCGCGCGGGTCGGCTGGGCATTCCAGCCCATCTTCTCTTCTTTCTTGCCGTAACTGATGCCCGGCAAATCCGCGGGTATCAACAATGCGCTGATACCCTTCGGCCCTTCCGATCCGGTGCGCAGCATCACTACCAGTACGTCGGTTTCGCCAGCGCCAGAGATAAATACCTTCGTGCCGTTGACGATATAGTCATCGCCATCGCGGCGCGCGCTGGTTTTCAGCGAGGCGGCGTCGGAACCGGCGCCGGGTTCGGTAAGGCAGTAGGACGCCAGCAGTTCACCGCTGCTCAAGCGGTGACACCAGCGCTCGATAACAGCGTCGCTACAATAGCGGCCGATCATGGAGGTCGCCATATTGTGAATGGTGATGAACGCAGCGGTGGCAGTGCAGCCACGGGCGAGTTCTTCCACGATCAGGCTGGCATCGAGGCGGCTCAAAGCGAGGCCGCCGGCCCGCTCAGGGGTGTACATCCCCATGAATCCGAGTTCGCCCGCCTGGCGCAAAGCGTCTCGCGCAAACACCGCGTCCCTGTCCCATTCGGCCGCATGCGGCGCCAGGGCGCGGGTGGCAAACGCCCTGGCAGACTCGATATACGCCTGCTGTTCCTCGCTCAGCGAAAAGTCCATTGTTCCGGCTCCTGTATCGCAGCGCAGCCTAACGCAGGTTGATGCTCATATCGGGTTGATTGCCCGTGCTCTCGGTATGCGTCCAGCGGGCGGTAACCGTTTTTGTCTCGGTATAAAAGCGCACAGCCTGTTTTCCATAGGCATGCAGGTCGCCGCGAAAGGACCCGCGCCAGCCGGTGAAGGAGAACATCGGCAGCGGCACCGGAATCGGTATATTGATACCCACCTGACCCACCTGCACCTCGTGCTGGTACTTGCGAGCGGCTCCTCCGGAGGCGGTGAAAATCGATGTCCCGTTACCCAAATCGAGCGCGTTCACCAGTTCGATCGCTTCCTCCAGCGTGGCTACGTTCACACAACAGAGCACCGGCCCGAAAATTTCCTCCCGATAAATGGACATATCGGGGGTGACATCGGTAAACAGGGTCGGACCCACCCAGTTGCCGTCCGGCAGTCCTTCCACCGCCACGCCGGTGCCGTCCAGCAGGCAGGTGGCGCCCTCCTGTTTGCCCTGCTCGATCATGCGCAGTACCCGCTCGCGCGCCTGCTGCGAAATAATGGGGCCGAAGGCGGCCTCTGCATCGTTCCAGGCACCCGGGCGCACCTGCTCCATGCGCTTTGCAAGCTCATTCGCCCAGGTGCGCGACTCACCGACAAAAACCGCCACTGAAATTGCCATGCAGCGCTGGCCGGCCGCGCCCACCGAGGCGCCCACAAGTGCGTTGAGCGCGGCATTGCGATCGGCGTCGGGCATGATCACCATATGGTTCTTGGCGCCCATCATGCACTGCACGCGCTTGCCTGCCGCCGTGCCCGTCCGATAGATATGCTCGCCCACGGGCGACGAGCCCACAAAGGAGACCGCGCGGATATCCCGGTGTTGCAGCAACTGATCAACCTGCTCGGCACCACCGTGCACCAGGTTGAGCACCCCCGCCGGCGCACCGGCCTGCACAAACAGCTCAACCAGGCGCACCGGAGTCAAAGGGTCCTGTTCCGAGGGCTTCAGCACAAAAGTATTGCCGCAGGCGATCGCCAGGGGGAACATCCACAGCGGAATCATCGCCGGGAAATTGAATGGCGTAATGCCTGCCACGACCCCGATGGGCTGGATGTAGCTGTAGCTATCTATTCCCCCGGCCACGTTCTCGAGCGTTTCGCCCATCATGTTCGACGGTACATTGGCGGCCTGCTCAACCACTTCAATGCCGCGCCAGACATCGCCCTTGGCATCTTCAAAGGTTTTGCCGGTGTCCTGCGACAGCAACTCGGCAAGGTCATCGTGGTGCTCCTTGAGCAACTGGCAGTAGCGCATCATCAGGCGCGCGCGCTCGACCACTGGCACTTCTTTCCACAACCTGAATGCCGCCACGGCACTGGCCACGGCCTGCTCGACCTCCTCGCGGGTGGCGTGCGGCACCTCGGCCAGCAATTGCTGGTTCGCCGGATTGGTGACCGGTAGCTTTTCGTCGCTGCGGCTGTGCACGAACTCGCCGTTGATAAAGAGTGGGACCTGCTGCGTCATGGCTATCACCTGTGTGCCCGGTTTTGACTATCCCCCTAGGCTAGCACCCGGCAGCCGCGATGGATATTGCCTAAGTTGCGGCTATCATGGATTATATTGCGAATTTACGGAGTGCGGGCACGAGTCCGCGAGCGTATGAGTGCTCCCTCCACATGGCCGCTGCCGGAAAACGGCATCCGCTTCGTCACGCCCGCGTTCATGCAGTCTGAACTGGCGCAGCATCCGCTGACTCGCGAGTGCTATCCCACCGCCATGGGCTTCTATCCGGGCGCTTCGGGGCACCGCATGCAGCGGCAGCATCATGACGACAACCTGTTATTGTATTGCGTTGCAGGCCGGGGCCACGCCCGCAGCGCAGCCTGGTCGGGCGCCGTTGCGCCGGGTGAGGCGCTGTTACTGCCCCAGGGCCTGGCCCACGAGTACGAAGCCGACAGCGAAGACCCCTGGACAATTTACTGGGTGCACTTCCAGGGCAGCGCCACGCCGGTATTCAATCAGTACCTGGGCTATCGCGAAAACAGCCGCCCATTGACCACGGTGGGAGTATCACTGCCACTGATCGCCCGCTTCAAGGCAATGATGGCCGTGCGCCGCACCGGCTACAGCACACACGCTTTCGTCAATGCCGCCAACCAGTTGCGCCAGTTACTCACACAGATAGCGCAGGAACAGCGCAGCATTGAAGCCAGCGGCCAAAGCAATTTCGACCTGGACGCTTTGCAGCGATTCATGCAGGAAAACATTGGCCAGCCCCTCGACCTCGGCACCCTGGCGGCGACCGCGGGGCTCTCAAAGTATCACTTCGCCACAAAATACAAGACGCTCACAGGCTACTCGCCCATCCGGCACTTTCTCAACATGAAGATGGAGCACGCCGGGCACCTGCTGGATTCCAGTGAACTCAGTGTGAAAGAGATTGCCACCGCCCTGGGCTATGAGGACCCGCTGTATTTTTCGCGGCTGTTCAGCGCGACGGTAGGGATGTCACCCAGAGCCTATCGCAGATCCGTTCGCAGCTAGCTGTTCGGGTTTCGGCTCGGGTTTAAGCACTTCGGGTGAACTCGTCAGATGGCGCATCAACATGGCACGCATCCACTGGTGCGGAGCACTGCGGGAAGAGCGCGTGTGGCGCATCAGGGACATTTTGCCGCGGTTGCCGCTGTGGGTATTGCGAATCATGCGCTTGAGTTCAGCCGGCATCTCGTGGCCGAGAATCCGCTCGCGGTAAAGACCGCCTTCCTGAAAACCCGCATTGGCTACCAACAGAGCATCGGTGCGGGTGAGCACACCGACGGCAGAGGAGAACTGCGTCGTTTCCAGCACTATGTGGCGGTGCACGCCATACTGCCCGAGTACGTCATCCACCATACTGGTATTTTCGCGCGTCAACCCCGGCAGGTACAGCCGCAGATGCGGGTAGGCGAGGAAGTCCTGCAGGTTCATTTCCTTTTCTGCCAACGGATGATCGACGCGCATGTAACAGCGCGGCGCGATAGCGGCGATGGGCTCGGCAAGAATATCGCGCTCGGTTTCCAGCGCGACAAAAGCGGCAAAATCCGCCTCGCCTTTTTTTAATTGATCCTGGTAGTCCGGCGGCACCTCGGCCATGATCAACTGCACGTTTGGCGCCACCTGGGCAAGTTCCGCCATCAGGTTTGGCAGCAGCGATTCACAGAGAATCGGCGGCATCAACAACTTGAAGCTGCCGCCGTAGGTTTCCGGGCTGAACTCCACATCCCCGAGCACCTGTTCAACGGTTTCCAGCAGCGTGGGCAACTGCCTGCCCAATTCCTCGGCCCGGGGGGTTGGCACGAGGCCGTGGGCGGTGCGTGTAAACAGCTCGTCCTCAAAGGAATCGCGGAGCTTTTGCAGGGTTTTGCTCAGCGCGGGCTGCGATACGGACAGGCGCTCCGCGGCACGCGTGACATTGCGTTCTTCGAGCAGAATCTGCAGTGCAACCAACAGGTTCAGATCCGTGCGTATCAGCTTGCGCGAAATCATCGTAATATCCGCATATAACTTCTGGTTATGGCAAAATGCTAGCAGAGTGTAACATGCATTGCGACTGGCAAATGTACGCTGCCGCGCGCACCGCCGCTGCGTCGGGCTGCCCGCAAGTTCATTTATAGTGCGTCCCGCCGCCGCCTGCTACCATTGTCGCAGGCGTCCCGAGGCCCGGGTCTCTGGCGGCTGGCTTGCGAACATCTCGCATACCCGGGCGTCGCCTGTGTTATCAACCCGCCCCGCGAGGCAGCAGGAAACAACATGCGTATAGCAAAGCTTCTGGCATCCGCAGCACTCACACTGGGACTCACTGCCTGCAGTGGTGTGGACATTGAGCCGACAGCCGTGGATGAATTCGCGGCCAAAAACTACCGCTACTACAGCTGGCGCACCGCACCATTGCCGGCAACCACGCGCTCGACCGATCTGGTCTACCAGCTCGACCCGGCCATCCGCGAAGCGGTCAATGCCATTCTGGCGGACAAGGGTTACACACAGGATGCCGGGCGCGCCCAGTTCAGCGTCGACTACCTCTATGCGCCCGGGGTGGTGCAGGGCGCGGAACCCGAACAGGCCAGCAACATCGCGCGCCTACCCACTGCCACGGCCAACCGTATGGTCGACCAGGCGAGCGTCGACAACGCCATCGCCCTGGGAGGCCTGAAAGAAACCAACAATATCCGCCTGCAGTTCAACGATATCGAGAGCCAGACCGTTATCTGGCAAGTCACCCTGTCCAAGATCGTTGAAAATGCCAACCGCGCTGACACAGACGCGCTACAGGCCGACCTGCGGCGCTACCTTGAGCGGGCCATGAGGCCACTGCCGGCTGCAAACGGCAGCTAGTTCACCCGCCCCGGGCCATCGCCGTAGCCGGCGCGATCAGTTTTTGTACACTTCGGGATTGGCGCAGTGCGGCATTCTGCGGCCCTGCACTGCGGCCAGCGCGTTCTGGATGGCGATATGCACCATTGCGGCGCGCGTGAGCCGCGTCGCGCTGCCAATGTGCGGTGTGAATACCGCACGCGGGTGATGCAGTAGCGGGCTCTCAGGCGCCAGTGGCTCCTGCTCGAACACATCCAGGCCGGCCGCGAACAGGCGGTTTTCAGTCAGCGCGGTTGCCAGCGCGACTTCATCCACAATGCCGCCTCGGGCGGTATTTACCAGCACGGCGCCAGGTTTCATCATCGCAATACGCTCGGCATCGAACAGATTGCGCGTCGCATCGCATAGCGCCACATGCACACTGACGAAATCGCTGCGCAGCAGCAGCGCCTCCAGGCTGACATTCTCTACTCCCGGCACCTCGCGGCCGGAACGGCTCCAGGCAATCACGCGCATGTTGAATGCCGCCGCGCGCCGAGCCATCGCCTGCCCGATTGCGCCCAGACCAACGATACCCAGGGTAGCGCCGCTCACATCCTTGCCGAGAAAGAAATCCGGAGCCCAGCGGCTTTCGGCACGCCACTGCCCTGCACGCACGAAGCGGTCTGCTTCCGCAACCCGCCGCGCCGCCGCCAGCAGCAGCGCAAAGGCAGTATCGGCCGTGGCATCCACCAGTACTCCGGGCGTGTGTCCGAGCGGAATCTCGCGCTCGGTCAGCGCCTGCAGATCCACATGGTCCACGCCGACCGACACGCTGGAAACAAACTCCAGATCAGGCATGCCATCCAGTAGTGCCCTGTCAATACGATCGCCCAGCAGGCACAGCAGGCCGCGGCAACGCTTCAGGAAAGCCGGGGGATTCGCCGCGGACAGCCCAGCGCCCGCTTCGCCGACCCGCAGGTCACACAGCGCCGCCAGTTCGGCAACGCCATCGCCCGGGAGCGGGGTTGTCAGGTAGACGAGAGGCGACACGAATCCGGCGCTACAGCGGAGCGGGCTCGAGGGCGGCCATCTTCATCAGGCCAGTCTGCCATTCCTGCAATTGCGACAGGTTATAGGCATCGCCTTCGGGAAGATTGCCCCATACAGGCCTTGGCCAGCAGGCGTCCCCGACGTAGCGCCCGATAACGTGCAGGTGCATCTGGGGCACCACGTTGCCGAGACCGGCAAAGTTCACCTTGTCAAAACCCAGCACCTGCTTGATGAATTCCGACACGGCCGAGCAATCTTTCATCACGGCATCGCGGTGGTCATCGGACAGGTCCAGCACATCCGCCAGCCGCGTATCGGGTACCAGAATAAACCACGGCAGGGCCGCGTTGCGGCTCAACAGAAGTTCGGTCGCGGCCAGACGGCCGAGATAGTGACAATCTGACAACAGTTGTGGATTGATCTCTACCGGACTCATCCCAACGCCCTCCGCTTACGCGCCTAAATAGTCATCCCGCCATCCACCACTATGCATTCGCCATTGGTGTAGGAACTTGCGCTGGATACCAGGTACAGGACGGTGCCCGCCATCTCGGCCGGCTCTGCATGCCGCCCCATGGGGATACCCTTTACCGCTTCGGCATAAATCTCGTCATTATCAAACAGGGCGCCGGCAAACCTGGTTCGCGTAAGACCGGGCAGCAGGGCATTGCAGCGAATGCCGGATCCGGCGCACTCTTTGGCAAACACTTTTGTCATGTTAACCACGGCGGCCTTGGTGATTGAATAAATGCCCTGCATGGGGCCGGGCTGCAGGGCGTTGATGGAAGCCGTGTTGACAATGGCGCCGCCCCCCTGCTCGCGCATCAGCTTGCCGGCTTCCACCGACATGAAGAAGTAACCTCGCACATTCACTTCTACGGTCTTGTTGAATGCAGCGAGGTCGGTATCGAGCACGTGTCCAAAATAGGGGTTGGTTGCCGCATTGTTGACACAGATATCCAGACGCCCGTGGGACGCCCTGATGTGTGCAAAGAGCGCGCCTATATCGTCCATATTGCCCACGTGGCAAGCGAAGGCTTCGGCGCTGCCACCACTGCCGTTGATGCTGTCCGCTACACGCTGACAATCGTCGATCCGTCGACTCGATACGATCACATGCGCTCCCTGCTGGGCGAGCAGGCGTGCGACCTCCTCGCCGATACCCCGACTTCCGCCGCTGACCAACGCGAGCTTGCCGCCGAGATCAAATAATTGCGTGGACATGGTTTATCTCCTGTTTGGCTGAGGTTTGCAGACAGTATTTTCACCGGCGATGTCAGTCGCCACCCTGCCAGCGGCTGACCTTTCCAGTATCCAGGTCGAACAGGTCGAGGGCGCGGCCCACACTCTGCGTAACAATATCATCGATGCTAACCGGACGAGCGTAGAAAGCCGGTACGGGTGGAGCCACTACCGCGCCCATTTCCGACAGCTGTGTCAGGGTGCGCAGATGGCCCGTATGCAACGGCGTTTCGCGCACCATGAGCACCAGGCGACGGCGCTCCTTCAGGACAACATCGGCAGCGCGAGTCAGCAGCGTTGAGGTCACGCCGGTGGCGATCTCCGACATGCTGCGCACCGAGCAGGGCGCGATGAGCATGCCCGCTGTAGCAAAGGAACCGCTGGCGATCGAGGCGCCGACATCCCCGGGCCGGTGCACGTGGCTGGCAAGATTCTCCACAGCGGATACAGGCATATCGAGCTCATGCTGGAGGGTCAGCCTGGCGGATTTGCTCATCACAAGATGTGTCTGCACACCGCAATCGCGCAACAACTCGAGTGCGCGCACGCCGTAAATTATCCCGGAGGCGCCGCTGATGCCGACAATGACTGGCCCTGACATACAAGACTCCCGATTACGCGACTCCCGACAATTGACTGCCCGAAGACCAACAGCCCGAATGGACGAATTCAGCCGGACATGTGTTCCAGCATCTGCCGCATACGCTCCTGCAACAGGTGCACCGCTTTCAGGGGGCGCACCATTACCCTGAATTCACAAATACTGCCCGCATCATCAAAGGTCATGATATCCACCCCATTGATGAGGATGCCGTCGAGATCGCATTCAAACTCAAGCACTGCGTAGGGATCGCTGACGACTTCCTTGACGTAGTGGAAGCTGTCGTTGAATACCTGATACGCCCCGCCAAGATACATTTTGGTCAGCTCCCGACCCACCTGCGGAGTATGCAGAATGGGTGACACAAACACGCACTCCTGGGCCAGCACTTCGTCCAGCCGGTGCATCGCACCGTCGCGCAGAATCTCGTGCCACAGGGCCAGTGTCGCTTGCATCATGGCTGCTCCATTATCGAATCGACCGCCAGCATAACGCAGGCGGCGTCAAAATTGCTCGCTAGAGATCCGTCTCCTGGCTGTACTCGCGTTCAATGCGCTGTTGCAGCTCGTAGCGCTCAGCCGCCCGATGCAGAGTCGCAGAGCGCAGCCGCTCCTGGCGGCGCCGGGAGCGATAGTGCCGTACAAGCTGCGCAAAGCGCGCAGGTTCCGTTTCACCGGCGATGAGTTCCTCGATAAATGCGATGTCGATGCCCACGCGATAGGCTATGCGGCTGGGGCGAATCTTGTGAGCGTGGAATTCCGCCACAATGTGTATCTGCTCCTCACGCGAGTGGTGGCACTCACGGGAATATCCGTAGGGCGGGGAGGGCGTGCGCGGGTCATCTGGCGGCGTTTCGGCAGTCATTCGACATTATTAGCTTTTGCCACACCGCCGGACAAGTCCGGTCAGTCGGCCCTTCGCGCCTGAAGTGCTTAAAAATTGTTCACAGTGGTCTATAATAGCGGGTTACTGGCGGCTCTCCCGTACGGGCGGGCGTCACCATTTTACGGCGAGGATTGCACCCATGAACGCACCGGAACAGGTCACGACCCAGGGCGATATTGAACAATTGATGCGCGATACGCTGGCAAAACAGCGTGAAGAGTACCTGCGAGAAGGCCTCGTCTCTGCTGAAACCCGTATCGACAGGCTGCAGCGCGCCGTCGACGTGCTGGTGAAATACCAGGACCAGGCCGTTGAGGCGCTGAACGCGGATTTCAGCGGTCGCCCGCGCGAAATCACGCTACTGACTGACGTTGGCGCCGGTATTGCGCCGCTCAAGCACGCCATCAAGCATGTGCGCAAATGGATGAAGCCGGAAAAACGCGCCACCATGTTTCCGCTCAACCTGTTCGGCGGTCGCTCGCGCATCGAGTATCAACCGCTTGGCGTTGTCGGCATCATCGCGCCCTGGAACTTCCCGATGAACATGGTTTTCGCCCCCCTGGCCGGCGTGCTGGCGGCGGGCAATCGTGCCATGGTCAAGCCATCGGAGTTTACGCCCGCCACATCGGAGCTGATCGCAGAGATGATCGCCGAGGCATTCGACCCGAAGGAAGTGGCGCTCTTCACCGGTGGCCCGGAAGTCGGCCAGGCTTTTTCCAGCCTGCCATTTGATCACATGATTTTCACCGGCGCGACCTCGATTGCGCGTCACATTCTCGCTGCCGCCTCACAAAATCTGGTGCCGGTCACTCTGGAACTGGGCGGCAAGTCCCCAGTGGTGATTTCGCGCAGCGCCGATATCGACAAGAGCCTCGGGCGTATCATGCTGGGCAAAACCATGAACGCCGGGCAAATCTGCCTCGCCCCCGACTACCTGCTGGTGCCCCAGGAGAAACTGCATGAAGTAATCGAGGCGGCCCAGCGGGCGGTTGCCCGGATGTATCCGACCATTCTCAGTAACCCGCAGTACACATCCATCATCAACGAACGCCATTTCGCGCGCCTCAACAGCTATCTCGACGAGGCGAACGAGCGCGGGCAGCAGGTGATACCGCTGAATCCAGCGAACGAAGACTTCAGCCAGCAACAGGGCAGCATGAAGATTCCACCCACGCTGATTCCGGAGCCCGCGGAAGATCTGAAGATCATGGAAGAAGAACTGTTTGGCCCGCTGCTGCCGATTCGCACCTATGAGAATTTTGAAGACACAATTAACTACATCAACAGCAAACCTCGCCCGCTGGGTGCCTACTACTTTGGTGAAGACAAGGCCGAGGAAGAGGCGTTCGTCGGCCGCACGACCTCCGGCGGAGTTTGCGTCAACGACGTCATCATGCACGTGATGCAGGAAGAGCTGCCCTTCGGCGGAGTGGGGCCCAGCGGCATGGGTGCGTACCACGGCTTCAAGGGTTTCCAGACCTTCAGCCATGCCAAATCGGTATACAGCCAGGCCAGTATCAACATCGCCAAGCTGGGCGGTTTGCTGCCGCCCTACGGCAAGACAACGGAAAGCACGATCAAGATGCAGATCAAGCGCTGACCGGCCCGATCAACAATGTGGGTACGCCGAGCGCGTGGCTTTTCACGCTTGCCACCTGCGTACCGGGTTTGCGACCCTCCCTCACCGCGCTTGCAGCCACCCCCCGCGCGGTGAGCGTGGCACTGTAAGTCTCGATGTCGGGATGACCGAAGGCGATGCCCCAGAATGCGTTTTCCTCGTCGGGCGTACCCGGGGCGATCACTTCGAGGGTGAGCTTGCCGACGCGGAAAAACAGCATGCGGCCGCCCCATTGAGCTACGGTTTTGTCCAGAGCCAGACGCAGACCGAGTTCATGCGCAAATAGCGCAATACAGGCATCGGCATCCCGCGTCCGCATTACCAGGTGATCAACCCGCAGGGGCGCCTGCGCCTGCGCAGCGCATAAGCCCGCCACGAAGCTGCCGTCGCACACATAGACATCGACTCCCAGGGTATTTTCTACCGGGGTTTCACTGGCAGAAGCGTTCGCACAGCGCAGCACAATGGCGTCTATTCTGGCCGCCGCTACCGCCTGTTCACGCAGCTCCAGCACCGTGTTGCCAAGATTCCACCAGGCGCGCGGGTCTGGTTTCGCTGCTCGTTGTACGGGGCAGGCACCCAACAGCGCCGTGTACTGGATGATGGCATCCGCCAAATCCGGCACTGCAAGAATGATGCGATCAAAGCTTTCTGCCAGCACAAACACTCCCGGTCTGTTCAACCAGGCCCCATGGTAATTCGTTTTGGCATTCACTGCCGATCAGACCTACACTGACTGCAGAAAAGCTCTGGTGGTTCCTGGAAACGGACGCCACACCAATACCGAGGGAGAACCACATGATTGAACGACTGAGACATACAGCCGCGGCCTGCCTCATGGCGCTGGCTGCTTTTCTTCCCCTGCAAGCCAGTGCTGGCGACTCACTGCAGCGCATTATTGATTTCAAAGTGCTGAAAGTCGGAATGTCCGGCAACCAGCCGCCGTTGACCATGCAAAATCGCGAGGGCGGCATTATGGGCTTTGATGTGGATCTCGCCAGAGCCCTGGCGGCGGCCATGCAGGTCAAGCTGGAAATCAAGACAATGCCCTTCGGCGATCTGATGAGCGCACTGGAGAAAGATGAAATCGACATGGTGATTTCAGGCATGTCCATCACTCCGCAGCGCACCGAGAAGGTGACCTTTATTGGTCCGTACATGATGTCGGGCAAGTCCATCCTGACCAGGAACTCCGTACTCGGCAAGATCTCCAGCACCGATGAGTTCAACAGCGCCGACATCAAACTGCTTGCACTGAAGGGATCCACCAGCGCCACCTTTGTGCGAGAAGTGGCGCCCGAAGCGAACCTGGTAGAGGTCGATAATTACGATGACGGCGTAAAAATGCTGATTGGCGGCAAGGCGGACGCCATGGTGGCCGATATGCCGATGTGTGTGCTCTCTGTCCTGCGCTACCCGGACGCCGGGCTCACCACGCTGGACAGGCCGCTCACAGTGGAACCCATCGGAATAGCCATCAGCAAGGAAGACACACAGTTCAAGAACCTTGTCGGCAACTACCTGCGCGCCTACGAGAAAACCGGCGTCCTCAACCAGATGCGCGAGAAATGGTTTGAAGACAGCGCCTGGGTCGCGGCTCTGCCCTGATCAATACCGTTGTGGCGCGCGCTCGCCCCATTGTCATCGCCCACCGCGGCGCCAGCGGCTACCTGCCTGAACATACTCTGGCGTGCAAAGCCCTGGCGCACGCCATGGGCGCTGACTTTATAGAACAAGATGTGGTGTTGACCGCCGACGCCGTGCCCATCGTGTTGCACGACATCTACCTCGACAGCACCACGGACGTCGCGGCGCAATACCCGCACAGGGTGCGCGATGATGGCCATTTTTACGCCATGGACTTCACGCTGGATGAAGTTCGCAGACTCAGCGTGCACGAGCGGTGCACAGTCGACACTTCTGGCACGCGGCGTCCGGTCTATCCCGCTCGCTTCCCCATCGATATTGCGCTGTTTCAGATTCCCACGCTGGCCGAAGAGATCGACCTGATTGCCGGGCTGGACAAAAGCCGCGGTCGCCAGACCGGACTCTACATCGAGCTTAAATCGCCGAACAGGCACCGTGCTGCGGGACTGGACCTGACAAGTGCGGTGTGTCGGGTACTGCGCGAGAAGGGCTACGCGGAGCGACCCGGGCAGGTCTTTCTGCAGTGCTTCGACGACCAGACGCTGCGGGAACTGAAAAAAACGCTGGCGGAGACTCCCTTGCCACTGATTCAGCTGATTGCCGAGAACAGCTGGGGAGAAGACAGCGCCGTGGACTATGACTACCTGCGCAGCGCGTCGGGCCTGGATGAAATCGCCTCCTATGCCGATGGCATCGGCCCCTGGGTAGCGCACATTTATCAGGGCAAGGATGCCAGTGGCGCGCCGCGGGTATCCAGCCTGGTGGAGCAGGCCCAGGCGCGCGGCCTGCTGGTACATCCCTACACGCTGCGCAGCGACGACCTGCCTGCGGACATGGCCGACTTCAACGAACTGCTGGACCTGCTGCTACGGGATCAGGGTGTGGACGGCGTGTTCACGGATTTCCCCGATCGCGTGGTCGAGTACCTCGGCGGGTGGCGTCAGCGCGCATGAATCCGTCGAGGGGCGGGCGCTGCCAGACGCATTCCAACCCGGCCTGAGGTACAATGCGGCCCGAATGACAGCGGATACCAACGTGACTCCCAAGGTAATCAGGCGCACCAAGATCGTCGCCACCATCGGTCCGGCCAGCGAGTCGGATGACATGATCAGCAAACTTATTGTGGCAGGCGTAAACGTCTTTCGACTCAATTTCAGCCATGGCACGGCCGAGCAGCACGCGCGCGTCGCGCGGCGAGTGCGCAAACAGGCGGAAATTGTCGGTCAGTACGTGGGTATCCTGGCCGACCTGCAGGGGCCAAAAATCCGTATCGGCAGCTTCCGCGACGAGTTCGTTTCACTTGCCGCCGGCGACCGCTTTCGACTCGATCTGAATCTGGATGACGAAGGCGGCGATATTCGCGGCGTGCGCGTTAACTACGAGGAACTTTGCAGCAGCGTTTTCCGCGGCGATACGCTGCTCCTCGATGACGGTCGTATTCGCCTGCGGGTGGACGACGTGGAAGAAACCGCGGTGGACTGCACCGTACTCATGGGCGGCGACCTGCATTCACGCAAGGGGATCAACCGGCTGGGCGGCGGTCTCGCCGCACCAGCTCTCACGCCCAAGGATCTCACCGACATCAACAGCCTGGCAGAGGTGCAGCCGGATTTCGTGGCCGTGTCTTTCGTATCCTCGGCGGAGGACATCGTGCAGACCCGGCAGCTCCTCGCGGAGCACCAGTTGTATCCCGCCATCATTGCCAAGATAGAACGCGCTGAAGTGGTGGCCGATGACGACAAGCTCAACGGCATACTGGTGGCCAGCTCGGGAATCATGGTGGCGCGCGGCGACCTTGGCGTGGAGGTCGGAGACGCCCAGCTTATCGGGATCCAGAAGGAACTGATCTCTCGCGCCCGGCGTATGGATCGGGTGGTGATCACGGCCACCCAGATGATGGAATCGATGATCAACAGCAGGATGCCAACCCGCGCCGAGGTATTCGATGTTGCCAACGCTGTGCTCGATGGCACGGACGCGGTGATGTTGTCGGCGGAAACCGCTGTAGGCAACTATCCGGTCGACGTGGTCACCGCAATGTCCGAGGCCGCAGTGGGAGCCGAACGGCAACCGGTGGTACTCACCTCCAGGTATCGCCTCGACCGGCAGTTCTCCAGCGCGCAGGAAACTATCGCCATGTCTGCGATATATGCCGCAAATCACTATGGTAACGTCCGCGGTATCGCCTGTCTGACAGAATCCGGTACAACGCCCCTGCTAATGTCCCGACTGAGCTCCGGGCGGCCTATTTTCGCCCTCAGTGATCTGAAGGAGACGCTGCAAAAACTCTGTCTGTGCCGCGGCGTGGTACCGCTGTTTTTCGATGCCGCCGCGTTCGACGATGACAGCGTGGAGACGCGCGCCATTGAGTTTCTGCTTGACGGGGGCTATCTCAGCAAGGGGGATTCCATTCTGCTGACGCGCGGCGAGGCCCTGGGGATGGCCGGCTCCACCAACATTATGAAAATTCTTCCGGTGGCCTAGTTGGCTGCAAAGCCCCCCTCGCGCCGACTGGTTGGTGATATAGGCGGCACCAACTCGCGTCTCGGCCTGTTCAATGCCAGCAAGAACCAGCTATCGGCTGTGCAAAGCTACACGAATAGTGATTTCGGCGAACTGGCCGACGTTATTACAGCCTGGCTGGATACCCTGAATGGACCGCCGCCGAACACCGCGTGCCTGGCGGTCGCGGCGCCGCCATTCGAGGACGTGGTCAGCATGCTCAACATCGACTGGTCCTTCTCCTGCAATCAACTCGCCCGGGATTTCGGTTTTTCCACGCTGCGCTGCGTCAACGATTTTCAGGGCACGGCCTATGCTTTGCCCCATCTGCAACCAGTTGATGTACACACGTTGCGCACGAGCACGAGCCCGCCCGCAAAGAAACTGGCCACCGTCGGCCCTGGCACGGGCCTGGGCGGTGCCACCCTCGATTACTGCCGCGGCTCACCCGTCGCCTGCGCCAGCGAACCCGGTCACATGGGTTTGGCGCCGGCAACGCTACTGGAACTAGAGCTGTTTCGCGCGCTCTTTCCACAGCACGGCGAAATACACGCGGAACTACTTGTTTCCGGACCCGGGCTGGGCAGGCTCTACCGGGGTCTGGCCAGTGTGCTCGGGGAGACCCCCCCGGAACGCACCCCGGGCGAGATCAGCACACTTGCCATGACCGGCGAGTGTGAGCATTGCACCCGGGCGCTCGAGCTATTCTGTGGCCTGCTGGGGTCGGTCTGTGGCGACTACGTACTTGCCACGGGCAGCTATGGGGGACTTTACCTCGCGGGGGGGATAGTACCCAGAATGCTCTCTTTCATCGAAAAAAGCTCATTTCGTGCGCGTTTCGACGCCAAAGGCGACATGCACGCCTGGCTTGGCCGTGTGCCGCTGCACGCCATCACGCACCCTGCCGCGGGCTTGCTCGGTGCGGCCCATGCGCCGCTGTAATCCGTATCCTAAAACCCGGAGCAACAGGCTCACAACGGCAGTATTTTGCTCCAAAAATGCCAAAAATGGTTACAACGGGCGCTTCAAAACCCGGATTTAGGTGCTAAACTGCAAAGGCTGGAAGTTCCAGCAGGTATTTATGCGCACGGTCGAAGATCCCTCACGTTCATCGGTACGTTAAACATAAATAATTAGACACAAAAAGATGCCAGGGCGGCGTCTTCAGTAATACAGGTAAATACACTATGTCCACAACAACCGGTACTGTTAAGTGGTTCAACGAAACTAAAGGCTTCGGCTTCATCGAGCGTGAAGACGGTCCTGATGTTTTCGTTCATTTCAGCGCGATCAAAGCCGACGGCTTTAAAACCCTGGCCGATGGCCAGAAAGTCGAGTTCACCGTCACCGACGGGCAGAAAGGCCCGCAAGCGGAAAACGTGGTCCCGATCTAGACCGACGCAACAGCGACAACGGAAACAAAAAAGGGGAGCTTCCTGAAGCTCCCCTTTTTTTAACGCTGTTCTCTTCCGACAGCACCATTGTCGGCGTGTTTTCCGCTGCCCATTCCTCGGCCAGCGGAACCCCGGCCTCAGCCCTGCTCGAGCTGTTGCTGGCGCTTTATCTCCGAGTCCATGTAAGTGATCCACTGCTGCGAATATGTCGCGGAGCGCTCGTCCCGGCCCGCCTGCTTGAAAGCCTTGCGCGCCTTGTCGTACTCACCAAGATTGAAATAGGCCATTCCGAGCACGAGCTGAGCGGTGTCGGGGCGTTTCACACCACCCCGCCGGAGGCCTTTATTGAGTGCGGCGACGGCTTTCTGGAACTCCTCCCCGTCCAGATACATGTTGCCCAGGCGAACATACAGCTCCCCCGTATCCGCGGTTGAAGCCGCCTTCTCCATGGCGGGGAGGGCCTTGTCGATCTCCCTTGCCTGGCGCCAGGCGTTACCCGTCAGCTCCCAGTTCTTGGATTTTTCTTCGACGGTATCTGCCTTCAGACCTTTGTCCATTACCCGCGCCGCCTTGTAGGGCACCTCGGCGTTCAGGTAGAGGTAGGCCATGGTGACAAGTTCGGTGCTTTTGTCGAGCATATCCTGGACATACGCAGTTTCCATGGCTGCGAGCTGTTTCTTGTCTTTCTTCTGCTCACCGTACATATGGGATAGCTGCACCCAGTACTGCTTCTTCGGATAATACTTGAGCAACTGCTCCAGGACTTCGACCGTGTTATCGGTGTCGCCCTTCTCAAAATAGAGGAAGCGCGCCAGGTTATACCACTGCTCCTTGGGTACATTGCCCTTGGCCTCGTACATGGCAATGGCCTTTTTGACATTCGCCAGCGCCTTGTCGTAATCCTGTATCTGATAATAACCCTGAGCCAGTAGTACATAGGCATTGGCATTCGGTGATTCGGTCATGTCGAACCACTTCAGCAGTGCGTTGATACCCTGCTGCCACTGCTCCTGGACAAAATACAGCTGGGCGATGGTGTAGCGCGTGTTGATCTCCATCGCCAGTGGAATATCCGGCTGGGAGACCACCTGTTCATAGGCGCGCAAGGCCTTGAGATAATCTTCACGCGAGTAATGGATAAACGCATACAGGTTGTATACGTTGGCGAGTTCGTAGCTGTTGAGTTCCCTCTTGCCCTCGCCGGCAATCATGCTGTCGAGTACCTGGGCAGCCGTGGTCAGGTCCTTCGCTTCCGCTGCGGCCTGCGCCTCGGCCAGCTTCTCATAAACATTATTGCGCAGCGCCGGCGTACGGCGCGTCTCACGGGTATCTGCCTGTTTTTCATCCTGGGCCAGAGCCACGGAAAACGGCACGAAACCGTATTCGCCCTGTATCTGCGTAACCGCCACCTGCACAGCAAGCACCGGTAACGACAGCGCGCAGGCTCGGGTCCAGGTAAAGAGGGTGCGCCTGATCATGGCCGTCTACTGCTCCAACTCATAGGTGAACTTGTTCTGAACGCCTGCCACCTCGATCGCCTCGCCGTCCACTACCCGGGGCTTGTATTTGAACTTGAGCGCCGCTTTTAGCGAGGCGCTCTCGAATACACCAGAGGGCTGGCAATCCACCGCCTCCGGATCGCGAATCGCGCCCGAGGAGGTCACGGTGTATTCAACGATGCAGTAGCCGGTAATGCCGCGGGTCTGGGCGCGCCGCGGATAGATGGGTGCAACCTTGACGATAGGCAGGTACTCACCATCGCCGGTGCCAATTCCCGAGCCGTCGATGGCGATGTCCACCTGGGCCTGCGGCGCTACGTTGACCACATTCATGTCCATATCCATGTCTACATCGGGAGTGTCGAGATCCGGCGGAGGCTCTTCAGGGTCGTCTACTTTTTCGACCTCCTTCTTGACGTTCTCTTCGATCTCACGCTCCGGCATGTGAATCTCGGCAATCTTGTTGCGCTTCTCGTTGTCGATCTTCGGATCTGCGGTGGCAATAAGGTACTGCATGATGAAAAACAGGCCCCCGGCTATCGGTATTGCCAGCAAACCGCCGAGAACTAGCCTGATCAGATTACGACTCATAGCGGATTACTTTTCGTCGGTAGAGAGGGAAACGTCATAGACACCTGCTTCACGCGCAGCGTCCAGCACCGCGGCGACGGTTTCGGTGTTGGACTTGTTATCTGCCTGAATCACCACCGCACCCTTGGGGTTCTCGGCGTGCAGGCGCTCAATGTTGGCCCGCACTGCTCGCACATCGATGCGACGGTTATCCATCCAGATTTCATTGTTGGCATTCACGGCAACCAGAATGTTGACGTTCTCCACCGGCTGCGATGTGGATGCCTCTGGACGATTGACCTCGACTCCCGCCTCCTTGATAAAAGATGCAGTCACGATAAAGAAGATCAACATGATAAAAACGACGTCCAGCATGGGCGTCAAGTCGATCTGGGCTTCGTCTTCGACGACAGCTCGGTTATTCCTGCGCATTACGTGTGCTCTCTCAGTGATCTGTGGTCAGGTTGTCTTCCAGCAATGCGCTTTCGCGCTGTGCGATCCGGGTGACATAGGTGTTGGCAAAAACCCCGGACAGCGCGGCAACCATGCCCGCCATCGTGGGAATCGTGGCCTGGGACACGCCGCCCGCCATCTGCTTGGCGTCACCGCCGCCGGTAACGGCCATGATGTTGAATACCTCGATCATCCCCCACACCGTGCCGAGTAGCCCGAAAAGCGGGCACAGGGCAACCAGGGTTTTGATGACCGGCAGATACTGGTTTATGTGGATGCGCGACTGCGAAATCAGCTTTTCCCGGATCTGACGTGCGTTCCAGGACTGGCGCTCATCACGACCTTCCCAGGCGGCGATGGTTACTGCTACATCCTTCTTCCAGCCGAGCTTGAAGTACCAGATGCGCTCGAAAATCAGCATCCACATCACAAACAGCAGCACAGCGATTGCCCAGAGCACCGGCCCGCCCATATCCATGAAGCGGGATACGGCCTCGTAGGCATTATCTAACCAGTACATATCACTTCCTCTGGCTGGCTTCCGTATGCTCGGCAATGATGCCCGTTGTCTGCTCGTTCAGGACATGAATGATGCGCTGGGCGCGGCCGTTCACAATGGTGTGCAGCAAGACGGTGGGAATTGCCACCAGCAGGCCGAGCACCGTGGTAATCAACGCGCCGGAAATACCGCCGGCCATGGCCTTGGGGTCGCCCGCGCCAAATATGGTGATTGCCTGGAACGTAATAATCATACCCGTCACCGTACCCAACAGACCCATCAGCGGCGCCACGGCTGCAATGATCTTCAACAGGGTCAGACCACTTTCCAGCCTGGGAGTTTCCCGCAGGATGCCCTCGGACAACTTCAGTTCCAGTGTTTCGGAATCCATGTTGGGGTTGTTCTCGTGGATCTTCAGGACGCGGCCCAGGGGGTTGTTGTCATTGGCCTTGTCGGCCTTGAGCTGCGACGTCACCTTGGCACTCACACCCGTCAGCACAATCAGGCGCCAGATAGCCAGCAGGAACGCAAAGATACCCACCGCAGTGATGGCATAGCCGATGTAACCGCCCTGGTGCCAGCGTTCTTCCAGATTCGGGCTGTTGATAATCGCCGCGAGGAAGGAGCCGCCGCTGGGGCCGGTCGGGTCAACACCGAAACTGTGCATTCCCTCATTAGCGGAGGCCAGCTCCTCGGCCCAGCCGAGATAGGGGCCGGAGGGTTGGCGAGCCAGTTCCGCCAGATTGTTCTTTTCCCACTCGTAGGTCAGATACTTGCCCTCGTCGGTGACTGCGTTGAACAGACCCACGCGCACAACTTTCTGTTGCACCTTGTTGCCATCGGGCTTGGTCACCTCGGCATCGAACGACACAACCTTGCCCGACTCGATCATTTCGCGATTGAACTCATACCAGACGCGCTCGATTTCCGCGATCGTGGGCAGTTCGGAAGACTGGCTCATCTTCCTGATAAGGTCCTCCAGGAATTCCTCGCGATCGGGGTACTGGGCGCTGGTGAGAGACCTTTCCAGATTGGTGCTCAGGTCGCCGGCGGCGGAGGTCAGGTGGCCGAACAGTTCCGCGAGGGTACCGAGACGCTCCTTGAGCTGTTGTCTCTTCTCGGCAATTACCAGTTCGTTGGCCTCGAAGGTGTTCTCCAGTTCGGCACTGAGCGCTTCCTGCCGTGCGCGCTCTTCCTCGGCGCGCTTGAGTTCGGCGGCCTGGTTGGCCTTGTCGCGCGCGAAGCGCTGCTCACGCTCGCGATTTTCCTTTGCTTCTGCCACCTGCCCGCGTTTTACCTGTTGCAGCAGCTGATCCAGAGATGTCGCCTCCTGCGCCCACGCGGCGCCCGTCGACAGGGTGAGTGCGCCACACAGCGCGAGGGCCGCAGCCTTTACCACTTTGATACTCATTACTGGGCCTCCTGGGGGGCGGCGATCGGCAGTTTCAACAGGTCAATCGAGGCCTCTTTGCGCGCAATGCGCAGGCCTTTCATAATGGCGGTACGGTACTCACCGCGATCGAGGGGAACCCAGCTGCGGCTGCGTTGATCCCACGCGCCCGAGCGTTCGGTGTCTGTCGTCTGGTACAGCAGTGCGATGCGTCCAACACGGAAAAAGTTGACGTCCCGTTCCACGCCGTCGACCTCTACGCTGCCTTTGTAGGCATCGATTTTACGACCGTACTCATTTTCAATTTTATAGGCTTCCAGCACCTGCCGGAATTTCTCCGCGATGGTTAGGTCGGAGCGATCAAGGTTGTTGCGCAGGAAGTCGATGCGCTGCTGGCGCTCCTCCATGTGGAAGGGCACGTCCAGTTCCACAAACTTCTGCAGGCCGTCCACCATGCGAATGACCAGCGGCAGCATTTGCCGCGCGATAATTGTCGACTCATCAATAGATGTCTCGATCCTGGCGATGTTTTGCACCTGATTATCGATCTGGCGCTGCAGGCGGGTGTTGTACACCTTCAGGCCATCAATCTGCTTGGTCACTGTCCTGTAGTCGGCCAGCAAGTCGCGGGTCTCATCGGCAAGCCGGTCGATTTTTTCCTGGGATTTGCGTGCGGCTGCGTTCTTGGCTGTGCCGACCTCGAGAATCGAGTCCAGCGTGCTGGCTTGCACGACAGCACCGCTTCCTGCGAGCGCGCCCGCCGAAACCAGCGCAGCGATGAATAGCTTTCTCAATCGATGCATAGTCATGGGAACAGAATTTCCTATTAGTCCAACAGAGTGATCAGGAGCTACAACTATAGACCCGGACGTTATGTATATAGTGGATAAACCGGTATCGGTAAACCGAGGCAGCAAATTTAAACCGATTACGGGTCGCTTTTCAACGAAAGCCCGGTGGCACCATGGGTAACAGGGCTTTCTGAGTATTTAGGTTACACTTTTGTTGACAGTTTTATTTCAAGGTAACAGGCAAGTGCCTGTTTTGACAGTGATCGCCAAAGATATCCACCGATGCCGCGCATCAGGCTCGATCATACACCACAAAACTGTAGGCGTAGGGGTTCGAGCCAGCCGCCGCGTGCCTTTCGCGGCTGCTCTCGCGCCACAACGACCAGTCGACTGGCGGAAAAAACGCATCGCCATCAACGCGAGCATGCACTTCGGTCAGGTAAATGCGCTGGGCCAATGGCAGTGCCGCGGCATATACCTGCGCACCTCCAATGACTATCACCTCGTCGACGCCTTCCTCGCCGGCCAGGCCGGTTGCGAGCTCGAGTGCCGCCTGCAGCGACCCCGCCGCGCGGCATCCCGCGGCTGTAAAACTGTCATCCCGGCTGATCACGATATTGCTGCGCCCGGGCAGCGGGCGACCTATGGATGCATAGGTTTTTCTGCCCATCACGATGGGCTTGCCCATGGTGACGCGCTTGAAGTAGGGCAGGTCGCCCGGCAGATGCCAGGGCAGGGCGTTATCCCGCCCGATAACCCCGTTCTCTGCGACCGCTGCGATAAGCGAGAGCCGGGCCACGCCGGATCAGACCGCCACCGGGGCGGCAATATGCGCATGCGGGTCGTAACCCTGCAGCTCGAAATCCTCGAAGCGGTACTCAAAGATGCTTGGCGGACGGCGCAGAATAGCCAGTCGCGGCAGGGCCCGCGGCTCTCGCGCGAGCTGCTCGCTCACCTGATCGAGATGATTGCTGTAGATATGCGAATCGCCGGTACAGATCACGATCTCCCCCGGCTCGAGGTCGCACTGCTGCGCCAGCATATGGGTTAGCAGTGCCAGGCTGGCGGTGTTGTAGGGCAGGCCCAGAAACGAATCACTGGAGCGGATGAAGAGCTGCGCGGACAGCCGCCCATTGGCAACGTAGAACTGGTACAGCAGGTGACAGGGCGGCAGGGCCATGCGCCCGGCACGCACGTTGTCCTGCGGGCTCATGCGCTCATCCGGCAGATACTCTACATTCCAGCCGTGAAACAGAATGCGACGGCTGTCGGGATTATTGCGCAGGCAATCCACCACATACTCGATCTGGTTGATGCTGCCGCCATCGCGCGTGGGCCAGGCCGTCCACTGCGCGCCATAAATGGGGCCCAGCTCCCCGTCCTCAGTGGCCCACTCATCCCAGATGCTGACACCGTTGTCTTTCAGCCAGCGCGTGTTCGTGTCGCCACGCAGAAACCAGAGCAGCTCGTTGGCAATGCTCCTGAAATGCAGCTTTTTGGTGGTCAACAGCGGGAAGCCCTCCGCCAGATCGTGGCGGAACTGGCGGCCAAAAACCGACAGGGTGCCGGTGCCCGTGCGATCGTCCTTGCGCGCCCCGTTGTCCAGAATGTCTCGCAGCAGTTCAAGATACTGTTTCATGGGTTTCGTCCGGCAACTGAAGAGCGCGCAGCCGCGCGATGGTGCGCATACCAGATCAGATAGAGCCCCAGCGCAATCATGGGCAAGCACAGGATCTGGCCGCGGGTCATCCAGCCCAGTGCCAGATACTGAATATGCGCATCCGGTTCGCGAAAGAACTCCGCAGCAAAACGCAAACAGCCGTAGCTGAGCGAAAACACGCCCGACACCGCCCAGGAGGGCCGCGGCTTACGCGAGTACCAGAGCATGATCGCCAACAGCAGCACACCCTCAAGCGCAAACTGGTAAAGCTGCGAGGGATGCCGCGCCAACCCCAGCGGATCCCGGGGAAAGACCATCGCCCAGGGTACATCGCTCGGCCTGCCCCAGAGTTCCTGCCCGATAAAATTGCCGAGTCGTCCCAGGCCGAGCCCCACCGGCACCAGCGGGGCGACAAAATCCATCAGATCGCCGAAACGGATGGAATGCCGGCGAGCAAAAAGGTACATGGCAAACAACACGCCGAGAAAGCCGCCGTGAAAGGACATGCCGCCCTCCCATACGCGCAGTAGCCACGCCGGGTCCGCCGCGATTTTCTCGGCGCCATAGAAGATGCTGTAGCCGAGCCGGCCGCCCAGCACCACACCAAGCGCGGCGTAGAAAATGAGATCGTCAACCTGTTCACGCGCCACGGGCGACCAGGGCCGCTTGCTGCGCACTGCGGCCATCCACCAGGCAATGCCGATTCCGGCAAGGTAGGTGAGACCGTACCAGTGTATTTTCAGGGGCCCGAGCGCGAGGGCGACCGGGTCGATTTCAGGGTAAGCAAGCATGCCTGGGTGCCAGTGATCAGACACCCGCACAAGGGCGGGTATCATCGCGGAATAAAGCGGGTATTATCATGCACCATGCAGGGAACCACAATTCTTTCACTGAATTCCACCGCGCCGCCATGTGCCTGTTGATTGTCGCGCACCGGTACAGGGCCGGTCTGCCGCTGGTGGTGGCGGCCAACCGCGACGAATTCCATGCGCGACCGACGGCAATATCACGGTTCTGGGACTCACACCCGACGTTGCTGGCAGGCAAGGACCTGGCGCAGGGGGGCACCTGGATGGGCGTAACCCGCGGCGGGCGCTTTGCCGCGATCACCAACTTTCGCGATCCCGCGCAGACGAAACCCGCGCCGCGCTCGCGCGGCGAATTGCCACTGGATTACCTTGTGGGAGAGCAACCGCCGGCGAATTATCTGGCAAGCGTGGCCGCTCGCAGCGACCAGTACGCCGGATTCAACCTGCTGTTGGGTGACAGCGAATCGCTGTGGTACTTCGACAACAATCCCGGCGAGCAGCCGGTGCCGCTGGCGCCGGGCGTATACGGGCTGAGCAACGCGCGCCTCGATACACCCTGGCCCAAGGTGCTGCGCGGCAAGCGCGAGCTAGAATCGCTGCTGGACGCGCAATGGCCGGATCACGCTGCACTGGCGGGGGTGGTCAGTGACCGCCGGCTGGCCGACAGCGACAGCCTGCAGCTCAATGCCGCCGGCACGGACATGGAGCGACAGCTTTCCGCGCAATTCATCGTCACGCAACACTACGGCACGCGCGCCACGACGACACTCTGGCGTGATCAGGCGAAAACGTACTGGCGCGAACAGAGTTTCGATGCGCAGGGCAGGCCTGACGCAGTCTCGGAAGAGACGTTTGCCATTCAGGACGAGGGGTGGTCCAGGGGTTCGTGAATGAATTTTTCCATGCCATGCGCCCTGAGAAAAGCATCCAGCCGCACGGCGACCAGATCTGCCCTGTCCAGCAACATGACCTCATCAAGCAGGCTGCGGGCCTCGTTCATGGATACATTGCGCAATGCCTTCTTCACCCGCGGCAGGCTGGTGGCGTTCATCGACAGCACATCGTACCCCATGGCCAGAAGCAGAATCGCGGCGCCGGGGTCTCCGGCGAGTTCGCCGCAAATGCCGATCGGCACATTCTCGGCTCTGCTGGCTTCGGCGACATTCAGCAGCGCGCGCAGCACGGCGGGATGCAGGGAATGATAGAGATCGGCGACGCGGGCATTGTTGCGATCCACGGCCAGCAGATACTGGGTAAGATCGTTGCTGCCCACGGACATAAAGTCGACCAGCCGCGCGAGATCCCGCGCCTGATAGACTGCGGCGGGCACTTCCACCATCACCCCTATCGGCGGTAGTTCGCCCTCGATCCCCTCCTGCACCAGTTCCCGATGGCCCCGGTGAATGAGGTTAAGCGCTTCGATCACCTCCGCCACGTTACACACCATCGGCAACATGATACGCAGGTTCCCGAGGCCCGAGTTCGCCTTCATCATGGCGCGCACCTGGGCGAGAAAAATCTCCGGGTGGTCCAGCGTTACGCGAATACCACGCCAGCCCAGAAAAGGGTTGTCTTCCTCGATAGGAAAGTAGGGGAGGGCCTTGTCGCCGCCGATATCGAGAGTTCGCATCGTCACCGGCCTCGGCGCAAAAGCCTCAAGCTGGTCGCGATAGATCTGCCGCTGCTCCTCCTCGCTCGGGAACCGGTCGCGCAACAGAAATGGCACCTCGGTGCGGTACAGGCCCACACCTTCGGCACCCTGCTCCAGCGATCGGGAGACATCTGCCATCAGCCCGGTATTGACCCACAAAGGAATACGCACACCGTCGGAGGTTTCGCAGGGTTCGTCCCGCAACGCTTCCAGATCGCGCGACAGGGCGCGGTCCTGGTCGAGGATTTTCTGAAAGCGCAGACGAAACTCCGGCGCGGGATTGATGTGCACCGTGCCGTTGTAGCCATCAATAATGAGTTCGCGATCCTGCAGCCTGGCGTAGGGCAGGTCGACTGCACCCATTACCGTGGGCACACCCATCGCTCGCGCAAGAATGGCAACATGCGAGTTCCCGGAGCCGCGCACCGAAATCAGGCCCGCGAGTTTCTCTCTCGGTATCTCGCCCAGCGAGGAGGCCGTGAGTTCTTCGCCAATAAGAATGCTCTGATCCGGGTACTCGATGACATCCCGGCCGCTCGCCTGCAGGTAGGACAGCACCCGGGTCCCGAGATCGCGCACATCCACGGCGCGCTCCCTGAGGTAGCTGTGCTCCATACGCTCGAAGTGGCGGATATGTTCGATCATAACCTGGCTCACCGCCCCCTGCGCCCACTCGCCATCGCGAATCATGCGCACCACTTCCGCACCAATCACTGAATCGTCCAGAATGCTGAGGTAGACGTCGAACAGCGCATGATCTTCGGGGCTGAGGCGGCTTCCGAGGTTGTCCGCAACAACCTGAATATCCTCGCGCACACAGGCCAGTGCCTCGCGGAATGCGCGCACTTCGCTCCGCCGGTTTTGTGCTTTGCGCGAGGGCACCGTGTACAGGTCGGCGCCGGGGGAGACCACCACGGCGGTGCCAATCGCCACGCCGGGAGCTCCCGGTATACCGTTGAATTTGGCGGGGCTGGCGCCCGATTCGGTCTCATGATTCACCGCCCCTGTAACCTGGGCGTGCGCGATCACACCCGCAAGCTGGGCCGACATGGTGACCAGAAAGGCTTCGTCGCTCTCGTCAAAGCGACGACTTTCGGCCTGCTGTACCACCAGCACACCCAGCACATCCCGCTGGTGAATAATCGGCACGCCCAGAAAGGAGCGAACACTTTCCTCGCCGATGCCCTGCAACAGCTGAAAACGCGGATGATTCTCGGCGTCCTGCAGGTTCACCGGCTCTTCGCGCTCGGCAACCAGTCCCACCAGGCCCTCGCCCGGCGCGAGACTGGCAATACCAATCAACTCATCGTTCAAACCTTCAGTGGCGCAAAACACGAAGCGCCCGCTAGCCGGATCGCGCATGTAAACACTGCATACCTGTGTCTTCATGGCCTCGCGGACCCGGCGCACGATAATCGTCAGGGCGTCATTGAGGCCCTTGGCCGCATTCACCTCCTGGACGATATTGCGCAGGGTTTCCAGCATGGGGGTCAGGATCCGCCTCTACTGTCCGTGAACTGACAAAGCGGTAGCACCAGTTCTTTCATCGCCCGCCGATACACCTCCCGTTTGAAGGAAATCACCTGCTCAAGCGGATACCAGTAGCTCACCCATTGCCAGCTATCAAACTCCGGTTTTTCATTCAGATCCAGCCTGACCGCGTCGTCATCCTCCAGCAGGCGCAAAAGAAACCACTTCTGCTTCTGGCCGATGCATAACGGATCCTGGCCCTTGCGCAGGTAGCGTGCGGGCAGACGATAGCGCAACCATCCCCGCGTAGACGCGAGCACCTCGACCGTGTCGGGCCCGAGGCCCACTTCCTCGTGCAATTCGCGGTACAGCGCCTGTTCGGGCGATTCGCCAGTGTGAATGCCGCCCTGGGGAAACTGCCAGGCGTTACGGCCGCCCACGCGGCGCGCCCAGAGCACCTGACCATGGTCGTTCGCCAGCACTATTCCTACATTCGCACGGAAGCCGTCGGAGTCAATCACTTCGCTTTGCCGCCCATTATTGGAACGGGCCATTGTTCCATATTTTACTGACACAGAGAAATTTACTCGCATCAGGCCAGCGGCTATGCTGTGCGACCTTTGGCACGAGGCAGAGAGCGTGACGCTGGCAATTTTTGACCTGGACAACACCCTGATCGGCGGCGACAGCGACCACCTCTGGAGTCAGTTCCTGGTCGAAGAAAATATTGTAAACGACGCTGACTTTGCCGAACGCGGCGACCGCTTCCATGCAGACTACGAGCGGGGCGACCTGGATATACATGCCTATCTGCGCTACGCGCTGGGGCCCTTGAAGGGCCAGCCAGAGCCTGTGTTGGCCGAGTGGCACCGGCAATTCATGCGCACCAGAATCAGGCCTGTCATGTTGCCGCGAGCCGCCGAATTGCTTGAACAGCATCGCGCACAAGGCCATGTACTGTTGATCATCACCGCCACCAACCACTTCATCACGCGTCCGATTGCAGATGCACTGGGAGTGGATCATCTGCTGGCCTGCGACGCTGAAATCCTGAACGGCTTCTACACGGGAGAGCCGCGGGGGGTACCCACCTTTCAGGCCGGCAAAGTGACGCGTTTACGGCAATGGCTGGAAACGCGCGACATCGATATCGAGGGGGCGTGGTTTTACAGCGATTCGCACAATGATCTACCGTTGCTGGAGCTGGTCGACAACCCGGTGGCCGTGGATCCGGACGAGCGCCTGCGGGCGCGGGCAGAGGCCGAGGGCTGGCCCATCATATCGTTGCGCGACTGACGGCTGCGCGCGCCGGCTGTTCACACCCGATACGCGAAAACAGTCTTCAGGTACTCCGTCTCCGCAATAGCCGGGTGCACAGGGTGGTCGGGGCCCTGGCCACCCTGATCCACAATCTGCAGACGACAACCGGCGCGCACAGCCGCCTGCTGCAATGCAGCCACGAGGTCGGCGCGCGCGAGGTGCATGGAACAGGAGGCCGACACCAGCAATCCGCCGGGATGGAGCAGGCCGAGAGCCAATTCGTTGATGCGGCGATAGGCCGTGATCCCTTTTTTCAGGTCCTTCCGCCGCTGCACAAAGGCCGGCGGATCCAGGATCACGATGTCGAAGCGTTCCCCCGCTGCGCGCAATTCGGTCATTATTTCCGGTGCGCTGCCGCGCTGCGTATGCACGCGGTCCGCCACGCCGTTAAGCGACGCGTTCACCTGCACCGCCTCCAGCGCGCGCCGGGAGCTATCGATACAATGCACTTCTCGCGCTCCGGCCGCGGCAGCCTGCACTCCCCAGCCGCCGATGTAACTGTAAACATCCAGCACACGGGCACCTCCAGCCAGGCCGGCAAGACGGGCACGCGACAGGCGGTGATCGTAGAACCAGCCGGTTTTCTGCCCCTCGTATACCGGAACGCTGAACCGGGCGCCGTTCTCCTCCAGTGGCAGACGCTCCGGCACGGCACCAAATACCAGCTCGGCAGGCTGCTCCTCGCCCTGCTCCCTGCGATTGCGGCTGTCGCGGCGCAACAAAATACCCGTTGGCGCCAGCACGTTCACAATAGCCTCGCGCACTGCGTCGAGGTGACGCTCCACACCCGGATTATTCAGTTGCAACACCAGGCAGTCGCCATAACGATCGAGCACAACGCCGGGCAATGCGTCGCTGTCGCCGTAAATCAAACGATAATAAGGGAGATCGAAAAAACGCTCACGCATCCCGAGCGCCGCGCGCAGACGCAACACACACAGTTCACGGTCGAAGTGCCGCTGTTCAAGCCGCTCGTACACCCGTGCACAAATCAGGGCCTGCGGGTCCATGTAGGCGCTGCCCAGGAGGCTTCCGCCGCTATCACGTACCGCAACTTCGTCTCCCGCGACGAAGCCCGACAACGGGCTGCGTGCGGTATCCACCTCGTTGGAATACACCCACAAATGGCCACCATGCAGGCGGCGCTCCGCGCCCCTGCGCAGGAACAGGTTGTTCACGCGCGAATAGCCAGAATCCGCCCGGATGCTTTCAATCGTCGCACTGCTGGGCGTAATCCTCGGACGAGAGCAGGGCGTCCAGCTCCTGCACATCGCTCGGCTGGAGCTTGAAAAACCAGCCATCGACGTAGGAATCGGTGTTCACCAGTTCAGGTTCGCCTTCCAGTCGCTCATTGACCTCGATGACCTCACCGCTCACCGGCGCATAGATGTCAGAGGCTGCCTTGACGGATTCCACGACACCTGCCTCATCACCGGCTTCCAGCGCCGCGCCCGTTTCGGGCAGTTCCACGAAAACCACATCGCCAAGCGCATGTTGCGCATGATCGGTGATTCCCACCGTGATCGTGCCGTCTTCTTCAAGCCGTGCCCACTCGTGGCTGGCGGCGTACTTCAGTTCACTCGGGGTTCGGCTCATAGAAAAGTCCTCTCGGGATGGTAATCGCCTGCAACTGGCCGACTTCGGCACGGCGCCTCATTCTAACCGGCGGCAGACGAAAAACAATTGTCGGTATACGCGCTGTTCAGCCGAGACCCATGGCGTGCCGCATGATCTGGCGCTTCAGCGGTTGCAGCGTGTCGAGGCGGCTCATCCCCGCGTTGCGCAGCCAGCGCACCCCCGGTGAGCGCTGCGCGAACAATCGCTTGAAGCCCTCCATCGCACTCATCATGAGGAGGTTGTCCGCCTTGCGCCTGCGCTGGTAGCGGCGCAGCAAGGCCAGTTCACCAGGCTCCAGCCCGAGCGCGTGACCGCGCGCCACTTCCTCTGCCAGTACTGCCACATCGGCCAGACCCAGGTTAATACCCTGACCCGCCAGCGGGTGGATAGTGTGCGCGGCGTCGGCCACCAGCGCGACGCCTGGCTGCACATAATCAACCGCGTGCCGTTGGCGCAGCGGGACCGCGACGCGCGCCGAGGTGTTGAGTATGTCACCCAGACAGTATTCGCTCGCGCGGCCGAGCTGTGCACAAAATGCCGCATCGTCGAGCGCCAGCAGGTCCGCGGCATGCTCCTCTTCTATCGACCAGACGATGGAACATAAATGGCTGTCGGTCTCGCCGGGCAGGGGCAGCAGGGCCAGCGGCCCGGTGGGCAGGAAGCGTTGCCAGGCTGTTGCCTGATGGCTGTTTGCCGTTTCCACCGTGGCGACGATCGCTCGCTGGCCATAGTCCCATTCACGCGTCTGGAAACCCATTAACGTGCGCACCGCCGAGAGTGCGCCATCGGCCGCCACCAGCAGATTCGCCTGCAATACCGAGCCGTTTTCGAGTTCGATGTGCAGCGCGCCCGCCTCATCACGCTCGCATGCCTGCAGCCCGGCGCCCGCACAGAGATGAATGTCCGGTCGCGTCGCAATTCTTTCGAGCAGGCTGGCGACGACTGCGCGATTCTCCACGATGTAACCCAGCAAACCGGCGTCAACCTCGGCGCAATCGAACTCGATCTGGCCCGTGCCGTCGGCATCCCAGACGGTCATGTGCCGATAGGCGCACAGTCGGTAACCGGAGATGGCATCCCAGGCGCCGATTGACTGCAGAAAGTCGCGGGAGCGAGGCGTGAGTGCGCTCACGCGGGAATCAAAACTCGCGACGTCGCGCTCCAGCGGCAATACTGTTGGCGCCACGGGCTGCGCTTCTACCACCGCGATCGACAGTCCGCGTCCCGCCAGCGCCAGCGCCAGCGCGGAACCGGCTATACCCGCGCCAACGATTACTACATCGCAGGCTCTGGGTTCAGGCACCTGGTTGCTCTCCCAGTGCGGCGACCCCGGCGGCATGGCGCACAAATTCACGCTTGAGTGCCGGTAGCATGTCCAGCCCGGCAAGGGCAAGATCGCGACCCATTCCCAACAGCGGATCATTGTGCATGAAAAGCGCGGGCACGCGATCGCTGAAACCGATGGTGCGCGCCTGATCTGCCCGCTGACGCCGCTGATAGCGCGCCAGCATGTGCAGATCACCCAGTGCCCGGCCCTCACAGAATCCGTCTGCCAGCACACCGGCCAGTTCAGCAATATCACGCAGCGCGAGATTGTAGCCCTGGCCCGCAACCGGATGCAGTGCATGCGCCGCGTTGCCCATCACCACGATGCTGTGGCGCACCTGCTCGCCGGAGAGCGTCAGCGCCAGCGGATAACTCTGCCGGGTGCCCACCTGGCGAAGCCTGCCGAGCCGATAGCCAAAACCGCGCTGCAGGTGCTCGAGAAATTCGGACGCCGGGCAATCCACCATTGCGGTCGCGCGCTCAGGGGGCAGGGTCCACACCAGCGCACTGCGGTGTTCGGCACCCGGTGCCACCGGCAGGGGCAACAATGCCAGCGGCCCCTCTTCGCTAAAACGCTCAAAAGCGCACCCGTCGTGCGCTCGGGCCGAGACTATGTTCGCGACCACCGCATGCTGCGCGTAGGGCTTCTCGACAAGATCGACCCCAAGCTGCCGGCAGAGCGGTGAGTTCGCGCCATCGGCCACCAGCAGCAGAGCCGCATCCAGCTCACTTTCAACATCTTCGGCAATACGCAGATGTACCCCGCCTGCTTTCTTGCGAACCTCTACCACCCTGGCGGGACTGCGCAACTCAATGCGCGGCCGGCGGCTGAGGCTTTGGACGAGCGCCCGCCCCAACCAGGCATTCTCGGCAACATAACCCAGCGCGGGCCAGCCGTGGTCGGCTGCGTCGAGCATGGCGCTGCCGAACCGGCCCCGCGTAGAGACATGAATGCGATCAATTGGACACAGCCACTCCTGCAACGTCTCCCATACACCCATTTGCTCGTAGATCAGGCGCGAGCTGTAGCTCAACGCGGTGGAGCGCGCATCAAATGAAGGGTGGTACGTCTGCGTGTCGCCTGGTGCCGGCAGAGACACGCCCTCCACCAGCAGGATGGAGATTTCAGATGGCAGCAGCGCATCGAGCTGCAATGCCAGGCTTATGCCAACCATCCCGCCGCCGGCGATAACAATATCGCGATACCCGTTCATCTACGAGGCGGCCATCAGAGCTTCTATGTCCCCGGGAGCTTTCGGTATATCCGCCGTGATGACTTCGCAACCGGTATCGGTCACAACCACGTCATCCTCGATTCGAATGCCAATGCCGCGCCATTTCTTTGCCACCCGCATGTTGTGCGCAGAGACATAAATGCCGGGCTCCACCGTCATCACCATGCCCGGCTCGAGCAGGCGCCACGCACCGTCGAGGCGATAATCGCCGACATCGTGCACGTCCAGCCCCAACCAGTGGCCGACCCGGTGCATATAAAACTCTTTGTAGGCGCCGCGCTTGATGAGCCCTGGAACGCTGCCCTTGAGCAGGCCGAGCTGCACCAGGCCCTCGGTAAGCACGCGCACGCTGGCATCATGTGGGTGGTTCCAGTGGTTGCCGGGCGCAATCGCAGCAATCGCCGCCGCCTGCGCTTTCAGCACCAGTTCATACAGGGCGCGCTGCGGCGCGGTGAATGTGCCGTTTACCGGGAAAGTTCGCGTGACATCCGATGCGTAGCCCTCCAGTTCACACCCCGCGTCGATCAGCACGAGGTCACCCTCCCGCAGCTTCGCGCTGTTTTCGATGTAGTGCAAAATGCACGCGTTCTGGCCGCCGCCTACAATGCTCGAGTACGCCGCGTCGCGCGCGCCGCCAATCGCGAACTCATGCAGCAACTCGGCTTCAAGCTGGTATTCGAACAGGCCGGGACGGCAGGCCGCCATCGCCCGCTGATGGGCGCGCCCGGTGATTGCGCCTGCGCGGCGCAGTATGCGCAGCTCGGCCGCACTCTTGTACAAACGCAGCTCGTGCAGCAGGTGGTCGAGATCGGTGAACTCACCGGGCGGCACCGCGCCGCTGGCCTCCTTGGCACGGATGGTATTCACCCAGCCCATTATCTGGCGGTCAAACTCCGCTGAGCGGCCCATCGAATAGTACACGCGGTCGCGCCCTTCTATCAGACCCGGGAGAATCTCGTCGATATCGCCGATTGGAAAGGCATCGTCCGCCGCAAAACGTTCGCAGACGCCTTCAGGACCCGCGCGGTATCCGTTCCATAACTCCATAGCGGGATCGCGTTCACGGCAGAAGATTACGAACTGGCCGTGACGACGCCCGGGTATCAGCACGAGTACCGCATCGGGCTCCGCAAAACCCGACAGGTAGAAAAAATCACTGTCCTGACGAAACGCGTAATGCGTATCCCGGCTGCGCACCTGTTCGCGCGCGGAGGGAATGATCGCGATGCTGCCCGGCTCCATCAGGCTCATCAGATTTTTGCGCCGGCGCGCAAATTCAGTTTTGCTGATTCCCATGGGTTCTCTCGTCAATCGCCTTGCGTACTAAGGGCAGGGGAAACGGTGCAGGCAGCTAATGTCGGGTTATTCCATGCTCGACCGGCTCATCCGGCCGGCGTTCCAGGTACAGGTTGAGCACCGCTATTCGGAGGTATTCAACCAGCTCCGTGTAATTATCCTCCGGCTCCTCTACATAATCTTCCGGGTCCACGACGGCTTGCGACATGGCCGCGATGTCTTCGAGAATCTCTCTGCCCTCAGAGGACCAGGGACGTACATCGGCGCCGGGCGCGGCAGCCGCGAGCGCAACGCCGGTTATGAAGCCTCCAGACCAATCGGCAAGTGCCTGCGTGCGCGCCTCGATCGGCTGCTCATCATCGGGCAACAGCGGATAAAAAATGCAGGCTTCATCAGCCAGCGAGCTGGCGGTCGCGGCATACAAGTGCATGATTGTTTCGGCTAGCTGACCCTGAGCCACCAGTTCCAACCCCTGGGCGAGCGCATCCAGGGCACGCTCACCTGTATCGAGATCCCCGGCGGCAAGCAGGCCGCTCAGGCAACCGTGTACCCGCGCGGGAGACACTTCAGCTCCCTGTTCGAGCAACTGATCGGCCAGTTCATCAAAATCAAACACTCCCGGGTTTTCGGGATATTCGAACATACGCTTCCATTTCCTGGCTGACAGCACTCACCGCGCGACATCAGCGTTCGTGTGACTATTTACGGGGCGCCTGTTCTGCAGGCGCTTTGCCGCGTTGACCTGCATGGGAGCCGCAACTATAGTAGGTCACCAACACGCCCAGCCCCAGTATACCCTCATGGCCGACACCCAACTGAAGGCACTCGAAAAAAAGATCGACGAACTCATCGCCCTGTGCCGGGATCTCGATCGCGAGAATCAGACGCTGAAGAATGATCAGGCCGGCTGGTTGCGCGAGCGTCAGGATCTTATAGAGAAAAACGAAACTGCGAGAACAAAAGTCGAAGCCATGATTCACCGTCTGCGCACCATGGAGTGACACGCGTGAGCCAGCCCAATACCGTAACTGTGAAAATTCTCGACAAAGAGTACCAGGTGGCTTGTCCTGAAGAACAGGAAAGCGATCTGGCGGTTTCAGCGCAATACCTCGACAAGCAGATGCGCAAGATCCGCGACACCGGCAAAGTCATCGGCGTCGAGAGAATCGCTGTTATGGCAGCCCTGAATATCAGTTATGAGTTACTCCAGGCATCGCACAATCCGGACGTTGACAAAGCCGGCAGCGATGCGCTGATGCGCTTGCAGCGCAAACTCGATGAAGCCCTGTACGGCTTGCGACAAATGGAAATTAGCTGATCCGTCGCATATTTGGCGCAATTTGTTGCCTACTAAGTCCACGCTTGGCGGTCGAAGTGGGCTATACTGGTTCCGGGTCCCTGGCGTATGCGCCAGACAGTCAGTCCTCGAGCCGATAATTATCCAACCGGGGGTTCCCGGCCACCGTAGGTGTGCATGTCCGGCACAGTCCGGAAAGCCTGATACGGTGCGGGAACCACCACCTTGAACCATCGGGTTCAAGGGCAGTACTGTCAGCGGTATGCCGGGAATCCCTCTAATCCATGTCTGTGGCCGCCGAGCAAAAAATTCTACTGAGACGCAAGCTGCGACGCCTGCGCCAGACTCTCGGTAGCGAGGCACAATTGCTTGCCGCCACTTCGCTCGTCGCCGGCGTGGAACAACTGCCACAGTGGCGCCGCGCTCAAACACTTGCTGTCTACCGTCCCGCAGACGGTGAAATCGGCACTGACCCGCTCATAGCCAGGGCCAGCCAGCTGGACAAAGCCATTTATTTGCCGGTCATCGGCAAGGACCAATCTCTCAGCTTTGCTCTCTGGCGCAGCGGTGTGCCGCTTCGGCCAAACCGTTATGGCATCGGTGAACCACCGCCGGATGCGCCGCGCCTTGCATTCGCAGAGCTCGATCTATTGTTTATGCCAATGGTGGCATGGGATGCAAACGGGGGAAGGCTTGGAATGGGCGGCGGTTTCTACGATCGTACGCTTGGCGACGCCAGACTGCGCGAACCCGGCGTCAGGCCATTGCTGGTGGGACTGGCTCACGACTGTCAGCAGGTCGAACGGGTGCCTCTGGAACCCTGGGACATTGCGCTGGACTACGTTGTAACCGGGACACGCCTGCACCTGTGCTCAAGCGCGGAACCGGCCTGACTCAATGGATCAATCGCTGATAATGACGCCTGCCTGCAGGGCAGAGGCGGGGGCGGCAACGGTATCGTTTGCTGCCATGGGCAACAGCAGAGTCAGAAGAACGCCAAGGCCGAACGCGGCTACCAGCACTACGACTACATCAGGTTTACGTTTCACAAGCTTTCTCTCAACTAACAGGCCAA
>TARA_R110002073_G_scaffold325514_1_pt1 | contig 49077 bp, 37 predicted proteins | sample TARA_R110002073 | Tara Oceans TARA_R110002073 (sample SAMEA4397174) | marine metagenome | biome: Polar Biome; feature: [DCM] deep chlorophyll maximum layer (ENVO:01000326); material: water (ENVO:00002006), including particulate matter (ENVO:01000060) such as... | depth 40 m
GATTTTTGATCGCTAACACTTGCCAGATTCATTACGGTCGCTCTCCCGAAACGAAGTTTCGGGAGAGGTACGCCGTGTGGAAATCTGCCGAAAAGCGGCATCAAAAAACTGCACGACCTCGGGGAGGGTGATGATAAATTGTTGCCAGCACAAGACTTAACATCCCCGTGACTTCTATCCGAGAAGGGGCAATTACTGCGAGTGAAGCTGTCCCTCCAACGTCACGCTTCAGCTTGGCAGGTGTTTTCCAGGCGACCGATGCCGTCGATTTCGACCACGCAGCGATCACCGGGGGCCAGATATCGTGGCGGTGTTCGTGCATCACCCACTCCTGATGGAGTTCCCGTAAAAATCAGGTCGCCGGGCTTCAGCGTCATGAATTTCGATAGGTGGGCGATCAACGCGGGGATGTCGAAAATCAGTTGATCCGTTTTGCTCTCTTGCAGTGTTTCACCATTGATGTGCAAGCGAATCGGGAGCTTGCCTGGATCTGAAATCTCGTCGGCGGTGACGACGGCGGGGCCGAGTGGAGCAAACGTGTCAAATGATTTCCCCACCAACCATTGCCCGCCGGGACGCCCCTTTTGCCAATCTCGCGAAGATACATCGTGACCGACCGCGTATCCAAAGACCGCGTCCATCGCTTCGCTGGCATCGACGTGGCGGGTGGTTTTCCCAATGACCACAACCAATTCGGCTTCGTAGTCAACTTTGTCGCTGATCTTGGGCAGCACGATGTCTTGTCCGTGTCCGACCAGTGCTGAATTGAATTTGCTGAACACGACCGGCAACGATGGTTTCTCGGCTCCCGTTTCAATCGCATGATCGAGATAGTTCAAACCGATGCAAAGAATTTTTTCAGGGCAGGCGACCGGCGGCAGCAATTGATCAGGAGCATCGGTCCACTGCGAATCCGTGGGAGTGGGGAGTTGATCGAAGTCTGATTTGCCGAGCGAAAAAAGCGTGTTGCCTTGCAACCATTTTTGTTCAACCTCCGCACCCATCAAATCGCCAATGGGACAAACCTTGGGACGCGGAGCCAATTGGGTTTCAGGTTCTTTTCGAATCGCCAAACGTGTGGCACCGGAAGAATCAACGTAACGGCAAAAAGCGACCATGAGGGGAACCAATCGAAATGGCAGTGAGGCGGGGACAGTGGACTCGAGAAGTCAAGACAGATGACCGGATGAATCGTTGATTTGCTAGCAAATCTTTTCTTTTGCAAGCAATAAGATAACGATCCACTCAATTGTTGGGGGAAGCCAGCAGAGGCCCAAACGAATCTTTACACTGCGACCACGCGTCGGCATACTCCGATCCCCGCGGCTGCGTTGGAGCTCCAGCGGGCGAGTTCGATCCTCTCTTTTCCCACCGTCTATGAACACCTTGGCGATCAACCAATTGTCGACTCTTCGATGGGAATTCGAGCAAGACGCTCAAGCGTATTCCGACCGAGGTTTCGAAGGCATTGGCTTGTTTCGACCGAAGCTTGATGACCTGGGAATCGATCGAGCCGTGGAGTTATTGGCCGAAACGAACTTGCAAGTCACTTCGCTCAGTTGGGTCGGTGGATTCACCGGCAGCGATGGTCGAGGATTTGACGACGCCGTTCGCGATGCGATGAGTGCCGTTCGTGACGCCGCGGAATTGCGAGCCGAAACGTTGATCGTGTTGGCTGGTGGTCGCAACAATCACATTCGCAAGCATGCTCGCCGGACGCTTTGCGATGCCTTGTCTCACCTCGCGATCATCGCCGAGGAGTTCGGCGTGAAGCTTTCTTTGGAACCGATTCACGCCGGATGCGGCATGGAATGGTCCTTCGTCAATGATTTGGAATCGACCCTCGAGATTCTCGATATGGTCGACAGTCCCAACCTAGGAATCGTGCTGGATACCTATCACGTCGGCATGGATGACCGAGTGCTCGATATGTTGCCGCACGTCGTTCCTTTCATGCATTTGATGCAGTTGGGCGACGGTCGACACAGTCCACTCGGCGAGATGAATCGTTGCCTTCTGGGTGAAGGCTGCGTGCCGATTCAGTCGCTGGTTCACCGAGTCTTGGAACTGGGATACTCCGGACCGATCGAAGTGGAGTTGATCGGCGAAGACGTCGAACCGCTCAGCTACGAATCCGTGCTCGATCACACGCGATCGTATCTGGACCAATACGTTGGTCCTGTGAAATCAAGCTGATCCATCCACCGGAATGCTCACGCATCTCGTTGGAGAATGGGGCCTCAATGACGGTTTCTGATTTTCTGAATCACAGCAAACGGCAATGGTCCAAAATCTCGTCCGCATTCGCTTTGTAGCCGACGTAGAAGGGCCCGAACTCGGCGTACTTCGCGCTCGCTTGATCGAATCGCATCTTGTAGACGATGTCTTTGAGATACTGAGGGTTGCGACCCCACAAGGTCACCATCCATTCCCAATCATCCAGTCCAACGCCGACTGAGATCAACTGGCTGACCTTGCCCGCGAAAGCCATTCCGCTTTGGGCGTGTTCGGCCATCATTTGGTTACGAGCGCTGAATGGTTCCATGAACCAGTTGGCACCCGGCACTCGGCTCTTGTTCATCGGATAGAAACACGCCGACGGCCAATCAGGAATCTCCGGTTGCAAGCGATTGCGATTCATCATCGGCAAACGTCGCTCATAAGCAGCCACTTTCGCAGCCAACTCAGGTGAGTCCGGTGCGTTGCCTTCTTTGATCAATCGTTGACGATACTCTTCGATCGAAGGAACGTATTCGCTCACTTCGCTGACCGAAACAAACGACCACGCGGGTTCAATCAACCGACCAATTCCCGGTGCCATGATCGCTTGGTGGATGCCATCGACTTTGGCGGGATCGGGATCCATCACCATGATGCCGAAGTCGCAATCGTGGCCGCTGATCCAATACGACGCCAAGCGTTCGGGAACCGCATCGCCGGTGGGGTTCAGGGCCGCGAGGAATTGATCGCGATGATTTGGTGCAATCGATCCATCAAACATTTCACGACGGAATCGATAGAAGTAGTGGCCGCAGTGCCAACCTTCTTCTGGAACGACACTTGGTTCAGGCAAAGGAGCGTGTCCGGGCCGGCCGACTCCTGGAGGAGGACCGCCAGCAGAGGGTGCGGAAGGACGTGACTGCGATGGATCAGATGTCATGGAGGTCGATCGAGTGGGTGTTTTTTTGGAGAACGTCGCGACGAAGCGGCGGGTTCAGAATCAGAACCTGCCATCCTCGAGCCACCCAGTGTAGATCTCGATCGTTGATTTTGCAGCGCGTTATCGCAGCGACCACTGCAAAGAACGGTCTTGGTAACCGTGTTGCCGGGACCAATGTCGTTTTCCTTCGGCACCAAAATAGCCATACGAATAGGGCGTTTTCCAGCGAGGTTGGACGGTGGCGGCGGGAATGGTTGGGCGCGTCTGAGGATTTTTGACCCAGTGTTCACCCACACCCAACCGACCTGGACCCTTCGCACCGGGATCGTTTTCGACTCCGGGAGGATGGGTCAAAGGAGCCATCGTTGCTTTGGCTTTTTGGTGAGCGTGCTGCAGGTGAGGGTGCACGGATCCGGCGGATTGCTGGTGCCCGTGTTGTGAGTGACCGGAAGATCGATTCGGGGCGTAGCCATTTGCTGGCACGGAACCGTGGTTTCGAGCGTTTTTCGGTGCCGCGGGGGCCTGGATGATCACGTGAGGAACCTGGGCCGGCGGATTGAAACCAGGCACTCCGTCCCAATAGTCCGCCAAACCAACTTCTTGGTGAGGAGCTCCATCGACGTAAGTCTCGGAAGACACAATGGTTTCGCCGCTCTGAAGAGGCAACTGAACTGGCTGAGGCAGCTGTGCCCGAGCCGAATTCGCCATCAACGCGAACATTCCTGCCAGGAGCAGGGTTTTCGGCGTTGCGAGCCATGCCGAGGCTTGTTCCCCACGGAGCGATTGGTTCGAAGCATGAAAATTCCCGCCAAGCAGTCGGCGAATCGGGTGGTTCAACATGAGATGGCAGGTGTTGGAGGGACCGATGGGCGGGGACGGACATGTCCGCTTATCACAGAGCCGAATTGGCTGGCTCTAGCGAGAAACCTTCGACGGTATCCGCTACCAAACTCAAACCGCCAATCACAAGAGGCGAATCACCCTGGCGAGAAAATCGAGCGGCTTGGTACAAGCGATCTTTGGTAGCCGTCAATCGTTTGCTGCCGTGAGTCCAGAAGACCCATTTTCCGCTCGCTTGATTTACTTCCATGAAGAGTTTTCGCCGAGTTCTGCGATTATCGCTGCGACGTCGTATGTCCTTGCTGGGCATCTTGTTGTCGTCGTTGGTGATTGCTGCTTTGTGGGGCGCGAACATCGGCACGCTGTACCCGATGGTGGAGGTCGTTTTCAAAGGAGACGATCTGCCGTCGTATGTCGATGAACGACTGGCCGAGGCACGCGTCACGGTCGAAGAACAACGCGTCGAACTCATTCAGCTGAATGACGAGCTCGATGAGCTTCAACAACGAGCGAAGACAGCAACCGACGCCGACACCCAGGCTGCGTTGCAACAAGAAATCAATACAACGACGTTTGAAATTTCCTCCGCCGAGTTGGCACAAACTGCGACCAAGAAATCTGCGGAGTGGTTGTCTTGGGCCCAGCCTTGGATTGACCAATCGGCTCCACGAGGTGCGTTTCCGACTTTGGTATTCATCGTCGTGATGTTGGTTGGTGGGACCGCGATCAAGTTGGTCGCCCTGACCATCAACCTGATGCTCGTTCAATACGTCGCCGAAGGCACGGTGATGGAACTGCGAGAAAAGTACTTTCGCAAATCCTTGCACTTGGACCTCGATCACTTTGGGCAGAACGGATCCGCCAATCTGACCAGTCGGCTCACCAACGATGTCGCTCACATCGCCGTTGGAGTCAGCACGTTGCTAGGGCGACTGATTCGCGAACCTCTGAAGATGGCGGTTTGTTTGTTTGGAGCCGCGACGGTTTGCTGGCGTTTGTTGTTGTTGGTGATGATCGTTTCGCCACTGATGGCGTTTGTGATGCAACACCTCAGCCGTGCGATTCGTCGTGCCAGCCGCCGAGCGATGGAAGAGATGAGCAGCCTTTATGGAATGCTCAATGACGCCTTCGGTGGTATTCACGTCGTCAAATCATTCAACACACAAGCCTACGAACGAGCCCGTTTTCGCGCTCGCGTGCAGGCCTATTTCCGCCGCTCGATGAAGGTGGCTTTGTACAACACACTCGCTCGCAGCAGCAGCGAATTGCTAGGTCTGACGATGGTCGGACTGGCAATCTTGGCCGGCGGTTATTTGGTGATCAACCAACAAACTCACTTGCTGGGCATTCGCATGAGCGCACGTCCGCTGGATGTTGGCCAAGTCCTATTGTTCTTTGGTTTGTTGATCGGTGCATCTGATCCAGCTCGCAAGTTGTCCGATGTTTGGACGTCGCTTCAGCGTGGTATCGCCGCATCGAATCGCGTTTACGAGATTATCGATGAACCGATTCGAGTGACCGAGCCAACCAACCCGGTTCACCTGGACCGTCCTCATCGATCGATCGAGTTCAAGGGTGTTCACTTCCAGTATCCCTCCGGACCGATGGTGCTGCGTGGTATTGATCTCACCATTCAACATGGCGAGACGATCGCGTTGATCGGTCCCAACGGTTGCGGCAAAAGCACATTGATCAACTTGTTGTGCCGTTTCGACGATCCACACCAAGGCGAAGTCTGCTTTGACGATGTGGCGATCAATCGTCTGCCCACGCGTGATCTGCGGCGACGCATTGCATTGGTCAATCAACGGACGGTGCTGTTCGATGACACGATCGAAAACAACATTCGCTATGGCAGTCCCAGCGCCGATGCTCACGACGTCGTTCGCGCCGCTAAGTTGGCTTTCGCAGACGACTTCATTCGCCGGAAAACACCCGACGGCTATCAAACGCTGCTCGGATCCGGTGGCGTTCGATTGTCCGGCGGACAGATGCAACGAATCGCACTCGCACGAGCTTTCTTGCGTGATCCAGACATTTTGATTTTGGATGAAGCGACCAGTCAAATCGATATCGAAAGTGAACAGCTGATTCACCGCGCCTTGGAAACGTTCCTGGAAGATCGCACGGGAATCATGATCACCCACCGAGCCAGCACGCTCGCGATGGCCGATCGAGTCGCGGTTTTGGATCTTGGACAAGTTGCCGATGTGGGAACGCATCACCAATTGCTTGCTAGCAATTCATTCTATCGCAGCCTCTGTCACAGTGATCTGACCGACGCGGCTTGATCAGGCCCGACGACCGGTTGCATGCGACCGTCGCAACGGCTGAACTAGAGACTCAGGATTCTGTCCCCTCGTGTTTCTGGTTTATCCATCATGTTTGCACACGTGCGCCGTTGGTTCTTGTCGGGAAGTTGCATGGTTTTCGCTTTGGCTGGTCTGTCCAGCAATTCGCATGCTGATGAAGGCATGTATTTGTTCAACGATGTTCCTCGCGAATTGCTGCGAGACCGACATCAGTTCGAACCGTCCGAAGAATGGCTGAAGCATTTGCAGCTCTCTTCGGTTCGGTTTAACTCCGGTGGTTCCGGATCGTTTGTGTCCTCCAACGGTTTGGTGCTGACCAACCACCATGTTGCCAGCGACACGTTGGCCAAGCTTAGTTCCAAAGAACGCAATCTGATCGACGATGGGTTTTTGGCGAAGAGCTTTGACGAGGAACTCAAGGCACCTGATCTGGAACTGAATCAACTGATCTCGATCGAGGACGTGACCGATCGAGTCAACGAGCAGATCACCGAAGCCGCGGACGCAGAAGAAGCCGCCAAACAACGCCGGGCAGTGATCGCGACGATCGAGAAAGAATCGCTCGATGAAACCGGTTTGCGAAGCGACGTCGTGACGCTGTTTGGCGGAGCGAAGTATCACCTTTATCGATACAAGAAATACACCGACGTGCGATTGGTGTGGGCTCCCGAGACCGCTGCCGCATTCTTTGGTGGCGACGCGGACAACTTTGAATACCCTCGCTACAACCTCGACGCGACGTTGATGCGTGTCTATGAGGATGGTGAACCTGCCAAGCTGGAACATTTCCTGAAATGGAATGATCAACCTGCCAAAGATGGAGACCTTGTCTTTGTGAGCGGTCACCCTGGTCGCACGCAGCGGATCTTCACCGTCGAGGCGCTGGAGTACCTTCGCGACGAACGATTGCCTCATGTGTTGGATTTGCTTCGTCGCAAAGAGGTTCTGCTTCAGCAATATCGTTTGGAAGGCAAAGAAGCGGCTCGCCGTGGACGTGACGAGTTGTTTGGCATCCAAAACGCTCGCAAGGCTTACTCAGGCATGTTGGCCGGACTGCAGGATCCGCAAACGTTTGTGTCCAAAAGAGGTCGCCAAGATCGTCTGCTGACTGCACTTTCGAAGTCACCCGAGCATTCGGGACTGGCGGACGCTTGGAAAGAAGTCGCGGAAGTGCAGAAGGAGAAGGCCGAATTGCTAGACCGCTCGGTATCGCTTCGCAGTGAGCTTTTCCAACTCGCTCTTCGAATTCTGATTTTGTCAGAAGAAGATCGCAAACCCAATGAAGAACGTTTGCCCGGATACACTGATTCGGGACGCGAATCGCTGATGGCTCAATTGCTTTCACCGGCACCGATCTACGACGATTTGGAAATGGTGAAGTTGGCCGACGAGATCGCTTTGTTGCTCGAAAGCCGCGGCATGAACGACTCGATCGTTCAAGAAGTCTTGGCGGGACGTTCGCCCAAACAAGTCGCCAGCGAATTGGTGTCCGGGACGAAAATCAAGGACGTCGAAACACGCAAGGCACTCATCGAGGGTGGGCTGGACGCCGTCTTGGCATCGAAAGATCCAATGATCCGAATGGCTCGTGTGATCGCACCTGAGTATCGCCGAATCGACAAGATGAACGAGCAACTCAGCGAACGTGAAAAGCAGGCTTACGCGGAGATCACCCAAGCGACGACTGTAATCGAAGGCACCGGAGGCTATCCCGACGCAACTTTCACACTGCGTTTGGCGTTCGGTGTGGTTTCTGGTTACGAAGAACGCGGCGAACAGATTGAGCCGACAACGAATTTCGCAGGTGCGTTCACCCACGCGAAGGAGCATGAAGGGCAAGAAGATTTTGACCTTCCTGAATCTTGGATGTCTGCGAAAGACAAGATCGACTTGGATACCCAGCTCAACTTTGTCTGCACCGCCGACATCATCGGTGGAAACAGTGGTTCACCGGTGGTTGATCGAGATGGAGCCTTGGTGGGACTGATCTTTGATGGAAACATCCAAAGCCTGACCAGCGACTACCTCTACGCCGACGTCCTGAGCCGAGCGGTGAGTGTGTCCGGCGTCGCGATTCCCGAAGCCCTGCGTTCTATCTACCAAGCCAACGACTTGGCCGATCAACTCGGCAACTGAGTCGTTTCGGCCAAAAGATTTTCGACTGGTGGACAGAAGATCCACCAGTCGCTCAACGGTCGATTCTCAATCAGTCCGTTTTGGCTTCGATCAAGTCACCGGTTTGCTCAGCGACTTCGCCGGCTGCTTCGCGAATCTCCTCATTCTGATCTTCGAGCTCTTCCAATTCGTCGGACGAGATCGCACCGTCAAACTGAGCTTCGTTGAGCTCTTCTCGGCCTTCTTGCACTTCTTCGTTGTAGTTGTCGACCGACATATCGTACTGGGCTTCGTCGCATCCGATTGCGGTCAAGCAGGTTGCGAAAGCGGCGGTCAATGCGAATGATTTCCAAGGCATGATGAACCTCTCTGAGTGGGAGCGTGAGAAATGAATGACGCGCCCGATGAATCAAACCATCGACATTGACGCGTGAGACTCTTCCACGGTCGCACATTTCATGCCAGAAATTTCACGCCTCAAACAGGCACCAGCAGACGTCTCGCAGTTTCCGCTTTGGAAACCAAGCGTCTCAGCGAACGATGACCAGGACTTCGGTGATGAAATCGTTGCCAGTGCTGGCGGCTTCGGGTGAACCCAGAGCAAAATCAATTCGGTTGGTGAATGATTCGGCTTCGACGGGCATGAAGTCGCGGTTACTCAGTGCCATGCCGAGTCGTTGCAACGAACGCTTGTCTTTGGCGTTCAAGTCATAAGCAACGGCACTCGAAGGAGCCACGTCTTCATCTTGTTGCCAAGCGATGCCGGAGACTGCATTGCCCATCGCCATCGACATACCGACGGATTCAATCGAGTCTTCATCCGCGAGCAGTTCGAGGAACAAGCGATCCAACTGTTTCGCTGGACCTCGTAGCAACAGGATTTGGTAACGAGTGTTTTCGTCGAGGGTGACAGATTCACGCGTCGCTTCGATCAAACGTTCACTGACGAGTTGTTTGCTCGATGCCGCCAAACCAGCCGTCGTCATCGCTTTACGAACTGGATCGCTATCCAATGCAAAGTGGTTACGGGCGCCGGGATCACGGACTTCTGGTTTCAGCTGAACGTCGTAGATCAACACCGCACCGGAGAGCGACTGAACTTCGCTGTTATTTCCAGCAGCAACGGTCGCCGACATGTCGACGGGAGCAGCGTTGAGCTTGGGGGTTGTTTCGGTATCCATTGCCGAAGCAATGGCGTTTGGCTCGGGACGGTTCGGTTCGTTGTTGTTGGATCCTTCCAAGTCTGCGACCGAATTCGCGGTCGTTGATGTGTCTTCAGCGAGCATGTTGCCAACGGGCAAATCGTCGGCAGATTGTTCCGTCGAACCATCATTGGCCGCGATGGTATCCACGGCGGGAGCACTCCGCGAATCCAAGTCATTGACTGGATCGACTTCAATATTGGCCGGATCGGCTTGCGCGACCACGGTGGAAGGATCACCAATCGGAGTGTTCGGATCGGTATCACTCAAACGGTTCTGCAGCGAGGCAACCAACAATCCTGCTGCGGCCAGGCCGGCGATCGCAGCCACCCAAGTTCTTCGCCCATTCCGGCTGGATTGAGGAACCACCGATTCGACGGGAACCGAAACGGGAAGTTTTCGCAGCGGATGATCGGACGACAAATCATCATCGATGGCTCGTTGTTGTGCCGCAGCGACAACGTGGGATGCGAAATCGGATGGCAAGCTCGATGAGGTGCTTGTGCTTTGGTGCAACGACCGCAACATTTGACGATCGAATTCCGCATCGGTGAGTCGCTGGGCTAAGTCAGCGTCCATGCGCAACTGCTCGGCGAGCCATTGCGATTGATCATCGCTCAAACGACCATCCAAATGGTCGCTGATCAGCTGATCGATCTGTTCGGGTTTTAGAGACATGATGCTGTTCTTTTGCAGCGAAAGCGAGGTTTGAAACGTATCGAACCAACGCGACGCGTCCATGCGTAGGGGTACAGTGTGAACAAGCCGGCCGCCAGAGCGGTGCATCGGGTTGTCAAGGTGTCAGATGGCGGATGAACTCACAAAGTTCCCAAATTAGCTTGAAAACGTTCCGTCTGGGGTACCCACCATCGATCGCGAGACCATTTTAGGGGCCAATCGCAAGGCTTATCAGCGAATGACGGCCGCCGGATCTCCGCTGTGCCAGATCGTTTCGGACGAGGAATTAGCCAATCCTTTGCAGACGGTCGACGCTGCTGGTTGGCTGGGCGGGGACATTTCTGGGAAAAAAGTTTTGTGTCTCGCCGCGGGTGGGGGTCGGCAGAGCTGCTTGTACGCGGCCGCTGGAGCCCGTGTCACGGTGGTGGATCTTTCACCCGCCATGCTGGAACAGGACCGCATTGCGGCTCGCCAGCGGGGTCACCAGGTCGAACTGATCGAGGGTTCGATGGATGATTTGTCGATGTTACCCGCCGGGGGTTTTGACATCGTGATCCATCCCGTCAGCACCTGTTATGTGCCCTCGGTGATGGTCGTTTACGCCCAAGTCGCTCGGGTGATTCGTGGCGGTGGTATTTATATCAGTCAGCACAAATCGCCGGTGAGCCTGCAAACGTCGACCCAGCCACGGGCTGCTGCGAACGGTTCGCCTCGATACACGGTGGAACATGCGTACTACCGCAACGGTTCATCGTCCAAGTCTGGTCCGAACACTCCCGTGCCTCCGCCCGCCGCGAATCCGGTGGCCGCTCGATTGAGAGAACCCGGTGCGGTGGAGTTCTTGCATCGGTGGGAAGAATTGATCGGCGGGATGTGCCGCTCCGGATTTGTGATCGAGGAGCTGGCCGAACCAATGCATGCGAAACCTGACGCCGAACCAGGCAGCTTTGCCGAGCGAGCTCGCTTCATCCCGCCTTATGTTCGGATCAAGGCCCGTCGACGAAACGACCAAACGGCAACCGCCGTGACGACTCAGCGACTTTGGATTCCCGAAAACTGATCTAGCCGAGTCGCCACGGCAATTGATAGTTCCAAAGCTTCCCATTTCTTTGAGTTTGGAAACCATTCAGTTGCACGCTTTGGCAAACCGCATCGAGCCGTTCTGTTCGCAGGCGAAAATGTTGGCGATGATCACGCTGCTGATTCTCGTCTGCTCGGGCTGTGTGCGTCGCCGAATGACTGTGCGGACCAGCCCTCCGGGCGCAACGGTCTCGATCGATAACCAATTGATTGGAACCTCTCCAGCATCAACTGATTTCATTTACTATGGCACGCGTGAGGTTCGTGTAGAACGCGAGGGCTATCGCACAGAAGTCGTGCTACGGAGAATGAAGCCGCCGTGGTATCAATTGCCGGTTTTGGACTTTGTGAGCGAAACGCTTTGGCCAGGTGAAATTCGCGATGAGCGGATCATCGATATCGAATTGGTGCCTCAAGTGATCGAACCCTCCGAGGATGTCCTGAATCGTGCCGAAGCCCTCCGCAATCAATCGCGAAGTGGCATCATCCCTGCAGGCTGAGTCGACCGATTCTCCGTGGATGAAGTGGGGCGGGCCTTTCATCGGTCCGCTTTGCATCGTGGTTCTGATGGCCACGGTTTGGACGGGCCGCGACCGTCTCGCTTTTCGCGACGTCAGTCATTTCTACACGCCGCTGTATCAATACGTCGGCGAGCGATGTGCTGAGCGACCGCTGACGTATTTCTGGTCCGCGATGTGGAACCCACTGGACCAAACGGGAATGCCATTGGCCGGCGAGACAACGACCGCGGTCTACTACCCGGTTCGGCATTTGGTTTACCTGATCGCGTCGTTGGTCGATCACTCACCGACCGAATCCGCATCGCCCAACGAGTTGCCTGAAGATGCTTCGTTGGCATTGGCTTGGTATGTGACGCTGCATTTGGTCTTGGCTTCTTTTGCAGCCTACTGGGCCGCCCGGCGACTTGGATCGCAACCGGAGTTCTCCGCCATCGCCTCGCTGGTGTACCCGTTGTCTGGCAGCGTTTTGTTTCTCACGACCAACCCGCCGTTTCTGGTCGGCGCCGCATGGTTGCCGTTTGCTCTGCTGCCGTTGGTTCATGCCAAGGAGCATGGTTGGAAGCTTCCGTCGTTTGCCTTGGCCATGATGGTCTTGGGCGGTGATCCTCAGACCGCACTTCATGTCGGAATCATTGCCGGACTTTGGTTGATCATCAACGTGATTCGAAAATTGCGTGACCACGATGCAGGGCAACCCTTCTGGTCGCGTTCGCTTCGTATGGTGGGCATCGCGGCAATGGCTGCTGCTTTAGCGGCACCACAGATTGTCGCTTCGATCAATTGGGCCCGTCACAGTGGTCGCGTTTGGTCGAAACTGGATGCGTCGCAATCGTTCGCTTTTTCGGTCGCTCCGTGGCGATGGTTGGAGTTGGCGATGCCATCCTTGTTTGGTTCGCCATGGCCGGTGAACCATCGTTGGGATCGTCCGATGTTTGCTGGCGGAACGGTCAGTCCCATTGATGCGTTGTGGACACCCAGTCTGTACATCGGCATGTCGACATTGGTCCTGGTCTCGATCGGCTTGGTCGGAAGATACCGCGGTCACATTCGCGGCACCGGTTTGTGGTGTTGCGTGCTGCTGACATCCGGATTGGCCGCGATGGGTTGGTACGGACCATGGCACGCACCGTATCAGTGGCTGATCGACTGGGTACCGGGTTACGACGCGTTTCGGTATCCGGCGAAGTGGTTGCCTTTTGTCTCACTCGCGTTGGCGATGTTGGCGGCACAGGGTGGACAACATCTCTTTCACGGATGGTTTCGCGAATCGTCCGATTTGAATGAGTCGTCGAACAGTCCGCGAACAAAGCGTCGAGCAGTCCAGATTTGGTTGTTGATGACATTGGGACTAGCGTTTGCAAGTGTTGCGGTTTGGTTCGCGATGGCGTCGATGAGTTCAGCCCCGGTGGACGTGGTGTGGGGACCGTTCCAAATTGAGGTCGCTTGGTACAGATGGTTGAGCAGTACCGCTCATGTTTGGATTCTCGTCACGATCATTCTCGCGATGATCGTCGCGTGGAAACGCCCGGTCGATCAGCAGAAACTGGCTTGGGCATGGGTCGCTTTGATCGGGTGTGACTTGATGGTCGCTCAGTGGAATTTGGTCCCGGCCATCAACCGGAAAGCTGAACGTGTCGCCTGGCACGAACTCGATCATTCCCCATCCAACGCACTCGATTCAACTCGTTGGATTCGAACGGCGGGCGAAGGTGAATATCCCGCGAAGTGGGCGACCACATCAGACCAGCAACGATTGTTGAACATGGAAGTTCATGATCGCCGACGTTGGTATGGTCGTTGGCACATGGTCGAGGACGAGGCGGTATTCAACAGCGTCGTCTCGATCCGGCCTTGGGCGATCGATCAGTTTTGGGACGCGGCCGGCCAGCAGTCCACACCAATCAATTGGCAACAAACGGCGTCATGGTTGGGCGTGGGTGGATCACGAACTTCGAATGGACAGAGTCATCGCTGGTCGACTCGTGGTCTGCGATATCATCGCCACGATCAAGTTCTGACGGAGGCCGAAATTTCTTGGCCGAAGCGAATCGAAATGGCATCGGAGGCTGGAGACCAAGTCGGCGTGATCTCGGTTGGCTCGTTGGCCATGGCCGAAGGAAGGCCAGAAGACACCTTTGTGTCGCGACGGGTTTACCAGGACGGTGGCTGGCGAGCGGAATTGCGGTCGCAAGATTCCGCGATTGAACCAGTGCCACTGACGGTATTTTCAGCCGATGGTGTGGCGCAAGGCGTGTGGTGTCCGCCCGGAACTTGGACGATTCGTTGGATCTACGAACCCCGAGGGCACAGGGGTGCGGTGATCGTTTGGATGTCGGGATGGTTGATGTTGCTGGTGGTCTCGATTTGGTCCATCACTCGAGCGAAGTGAATGACCGAATCCACGGTTCATTCTTCGTCGAAGAACAATTCGTCAGCCGGATTCCAGCGGATGTTTTTCATCGCGTCGATTGAAAGTCGGCCTTGATTGCGTTGAGGGTCGCAAGTTGGCTGAACCACTTCATCGGGGTTTTCCTGCATGTCGAAACGTTCGCCATCGGAAAGTTGCAAAACGGGGCACGCATATCCTTCGACTGGTCGGCGGATCACGTCCGCCCATTTGCCGTTTGTCAGTTCGACTCGGCTGCCCAGTGGAAACAACGACTTGGTTCGCAACAGGGCATGAATGACCTGAGGGTCAAAGCTTCCATAGCGAGCTTGATGCAGGATGAATCCCAATGCATCGTGTGGCACCAATGCTTTTCGAAAACCTGTTCCGAGTGTCAAACGGAGGTACGTATCGCAGACGTTGAGAATGCGAGCGTAGATGTGAATCCGTTTGCCTTCCAAACCAAACGGGTAACCCTCACCGTTGTACTGTTCGTGGACTTGTTCGATCGCCAACAGAACCGAGTGAGGGATGTCAGAAACTTCGCGAAGACTGTTCGCTGAGATGACCGGGTGTTTGCGATACTCCCATGTTTCTTCTTCCGAAAACGCACCTCGTCCAGGAACGCTGAAAGCGGGATCCATGGAATACAGACCGATGTCGTGCAGTAAACCGGCCATGCCGATTTCCAACACGGAGGGTCCATCCAAATCAAGTTCGGTACCGATGGCCATGCCCAACACGCCCAGCTTCACGCTGCGGTCGGTCAGTGACATTTCGGTGTTGCAGGCGACAACTTCGCCGACAGTTTGATCGTGGTCGTCCACCATGGCCGAAGCGAATGCGCCCGATAGGTCAGACAACGCCTCGACGGTTTGCATCTTGCGTTCGGTCAGTGCCAAACGAATCTCTTCGAACTTGCTACGAGCCATTTTGACGTGGCCCTGCAGTGTCCGTCGTCGCGTCAGATCAATGGGTTCGTGATGACGATTGACCAAAGCGTCCTTCAACGGCACTCCCTTGATCCATTTGGTTGGATCGCGTCCGGGAACATGCGAAGCTTCTTTCTCTCGTGTGTTCTTGGGCTTTGCTTTTGCCGCACCCGATTTGCCGCGGTTGCTCAGTGCATCGGCTTCGTCAGCATTGACGGTCAACTCTTCGATGCCGCGTTCCCGCAGACCATCGATCACTTCATTGGTGATGCGTGTACCGGTGCCGAGTAGCAATCGGCCCATTTCGTCTTCGATCGGTGTACGACAAATCGCACCGACCTGAAGATCATCGACGGGAACAAGAACAGTGTTCGTACTGCTGTTCGCGTTAGAGGTAGTTGAAATCATATTGTGCCCAGTTCATTTTTTGCTCCGGCGTGGAGTACGATCGAACGAGTCCAAATTCAATGCTGCCCGTGCATGCGGCCCCACCCGATACTCTAAATCTAGGTTTCAAAGTGAGCTTGGGTGGGAGTCTTTCGCAAATTTTATGAAACCCTCGTTCAGCCCCGCCCACGATTTGGCCGTTATTGGTGGGGGAATCGTCGGCCTTGCCACCGCGATGACCTGGTTGCAAACCCATCCAGGTCAGCGTGTGACGGTGCTGGAAACGGAGGCTCGGGTCGGCCAACACCAGAGCGGGCACAACTCGGGTGTCATCCATTCAGGGATCTACTATCAGCCCGGCAGTGAGAAAGCTTTGTTGTGCCGGGAGGGCAAAACCAAACTCGAAGCATTCTGCGAAAAACACGGGATTCGCTGGGAAAAATGCGGAAAAGTCGTCGTCGCAACGGATCCTAGCGAACTGAATTCGTTGGAACGAATCATCGAGCGAGCGGACCTCAACGGAGTGGAATTTCGACGGATTACAACCGATCAATTACGGCAACTCGAGCCTTCTGTTGCGGGTGTTGATGCGATCGTGGTCCCCGAAACGGGCATCGTGGATTACCGGTCGGTTTGCGACGCTTATCGGCATTGCATCGAAGAGATGGGTGGCAGCGTCCAATTGGGTTTTCAGGTCCAACGCTTGGACGCGGATGACTCCGGCGTTCGCATGGCTGGTGTTGATCACAATCAATCAAGCGGGAAGTTTGATATCCGAGCCCGATCGGCGATTGTGTGCGCGGGGCTGCACAGCGACACGCTGGTCCGGCAAAGTGAATCCGATGCCTCCCGTTCAGATACAGAATCATTGTCTGAGGAAGTTCGAATCATTCCGTTTCGGGGCGAATACTATGAGCTGCGGCCTGAACGACGTGGTTTGTGTCGCAACTTGATCTACCCGGTTCCGGATCCCGCGTTCCCATTCCTTGGTGTGCACTTCACTCGGATGATCGATGGAAACGTCGAGTGTGGTCCCAATGCGGTGCTGGCTCTCGCCCGAGAAGGTTACCGATGGCGTGACATCGATGTTCGATATTTGCAACGAACGTTGGGGTACAGCGGCTTTCGTCGGTTGATCCAGAAGCATTGGCGGAAAGGCCTCGGCGAAATGAATCGTTCGCTACGAAAGTCCGCCTTTGTCACGGCACTTCAGAAGCTTATCCCTGAACTGCGTGCCTCGGACTTGATCCCCGCTCGAGCCGGTGTGCGGGCTCAGGCCGTGCGGGCCAACGGCGAATTGGTCGATGACTTTTTGTTCCGATCGACGCCCAATGTCACTCACGTGTTGAACGCACCCAGCCCCGCGGCGACGGCATCGCTGGCGATCGCGCGGCGGGTGACCGAGCAGCATCAGAACCAAAATCCCAATTTGTAGATGGTTGTCTTCGTCCTGATCGAAGTTCCCTACACGCTGCGATAGGTCGGTTCCGGACGACCGGGACGGAAGCTGTCCAGTTGGGTCGTATCGGTGTCAGCGTTCAGTCGAGCAGCCAGCAATTCAATGACTTGCTCGACCTCTTGAGTCAACGATTCCGGCGCCAAGCGAACTCGAGCGTTGATGATCGCTTTTGCGGTTGAAGTGTTGGTGCCAGAAGCAATCGACAAAACAGTTTGTGAATCGCTGTCGATCAAGTTGGCAACGCTGACCGGTTCGTCATCCGTTGCGTTGGCACTGCAGAGCACTTTCAAGTGTCCGGGTTCGGCACCCAGTGACAGCAAACGTTGTCGCAGTTCATCGACCAATCCCACGCTGAGTTCATCGAGTGCAAACGCGTGCTCGCTGTTGAAGTTCACCGTTGCATTGAGCCAACCAAGTTCGGCTTCGCCATCGGCGTACACGTCGTAATCAACTTCCATCATTGATTCACGATGTGCCGCGTTGCCTTGAAATGCTTCGTACAAGACATCCAAGTTCTCGCCGGTTTTGGCAGACAACGGAATGACTTTCCGACCTGGGTACTGCTCGTTCAATTGTTCCTTGAGTGCTTGAACGTCTTCGTCGGACAATTCATCGATGCGGTTGAGCAGGATGATCTCGGACTCTTCAAGTTGCTTGCGAAAGATGTATTCGGCTTTCTCGGAAAATCCTCCGCCAATACCCGACAGAATTTTCTTTCCATGATTGGGTTTTAAAACCACGGCATAGGGACGATGCACAAACTTTTCGCCAAGACGTTCCATCATCGGAACCGCGATGGTCGCAATCAGGTCCGTGCAGCTTCCAACTGGTTCTGCGAGAACAACATCGGGGCGTTGTCGGTTTTCGAACTCTTCCATCGCGTCGGTCAATCCGTCGAAGTTGCAGCAGAAACATGATCCGGCAACTTCGTTGACTTCCAATCCTTGGCTCTTAAGCAATTGTGTGTCGACCAAACCAGCGGCTTGATCATTGGTCACGATGCAAACGTGTTTGCCTTCGGCTTGCAGTTGTTTGGCTAGTCGTGCGATGAGCGTGGTTTTGCCGGCTCCCAAGAAACCTCCGATCATGATGAATTCAATGGGCTGGGGCATTGTGAGTCTCAACGGTTGAAGATGAACGGGAACCACGACGGAACGCCGTTAGAGGCAATTCCGCGACTCGGACATTCTGACGATCGTCAGAACGTCAGTCAATCAGCTACCACGTCGCTCGTCGGTTGAGCCGCTGGCCGCTGGGGCTCCTCACGAAGGGTTCATCGGACCCATGTCGAGTTTGCAGCATCCCAGATTCAACGCGGACTGTTTTGCTTTTCCGCGACTGGGAAGCATGCCTTCCTTCAGCGAGTAATAGATGAATTTCCCTTCCCGCTCGGTTTGCACCAAATCGGCGTGAAAGAGGACTCGCAAGTGATGGGAGACGGTGCCGATTTCCTGTTCGACCAAAATCGCGAGATCCGAAACGCTCAGCGGACCGGATTGCAAAGCTCGTACGATTTGCAAACGCAAAGGGTCGCCAAGAGCCTTCAGGTAGACCGCGCACTGCGATTCATTCGGTTCGGAAGATGTCGAGGTCATGGCCGGATTGTAGAGAAACAGATTGCGACACGGCAATCGGCGTCCGCAATGTCGCCTCATTTCAGGGCATTCAGACGAACGGAGTCTGTTTCTGTCGTCACACGATCATGGCAATTGTTCACTGGCGAACTAGAGTGAGTTCATGTCCCCCCCGGCCGGAACGTCGCTCTTGGAAGAACCCGTCGACCAAGACTTTGACGAACAAATTGACGAACCGATGCCATCACCGGATCCACAACGCGGTGCTTTGGAAGGATTGTTCGCGCTAGCGTGTCCGCTGCTGTTGACCCTTGCAGTGGCACTGAATCCTCTGGATCAATCCGACTCGACTCCGGCTGGTTCCGCGGGCGCTGGTTTGACGATGGAGGTGGCCTTGAAGTTGTTGTTGTCCGCCGCGGTGGGTTCAGTTGCTTTGTTGGGTTGGATCCTTTGTCCGGCTGTTCGCCAACGTCTGATGAAATTCCCGGGTTGGATTTTGGTGGGTCTGGGTGGCGTCTTTGTCGTGACCAGTGCGGTGGCGTTTGGTCCCGCCGCAACCGTGTCTCGCGCCGCCGCGATGATCAGTTGTGTCTACATCGTCTTCATCGCGGTGACGTTGCAGTTCTTGACACTACGGCAAACGCTTCAGTGCGTGCTGCTCGGATTGGTGCTGCATCTGATCGCGGCATGGTGTCTGTATCTCGGCGGTGGCGAGACAGCGGTCTATCAAGAAGAACTGGGGCAGTCTCTCATCATCGAGCGCATGGGCAGCACGGCTCACCCCAACTCGCTCGGGCGCATTGGTGCATTGGCGATTCTGGTTTGCTTGGGACTTTGGCGAACAAGAAACCGTCCGCTCACTCCCAGCATGATTGCGATGATGGGATTCGTTTTCTTGATCTCAGTCGCGACGATGTTTGAATCCATGAGTCGGACCGCGGTGGTTTCTTGCGCAGCATCCGTGTTGGCCGTGATGATTGATCGGCTAGCCAATCGTCGTGGAGTGGCAATTGGTTTGTGCGTTGTGATGGGGATTTGTTTGTTGATGCTGACGGTTGGGTTGTTGTCGGAAGGTTCCGATGTCGGTAGCCGAGCGGTCGCTGTTGGTACCAAGACTGGCGATGTGGAGGAACTGACGTCGGCAACTGGACGAACGGAGATTTGGGCGGAGGCGATTCGTTACATCGCTCAAAGACCGCTGACCGGATGGGGATTGAACAGCGCGCCATTGTTGCTGGAAGACTTCTCGCATCACACGCACAATTTGTTGCTGCATGCGATGTTTTCGGCGGGCATTTTGGCTGGTATCTGCGTTGCCGCACTCATCGCATGGACGGTGTATCACGCGGTGACGGTTGCCGATCCATTGTTCCGTGGAATCGCGGCCTACATTTGTGTCTCGGGTTTGTTCGAAGACACCGCGTTTGAAACATTCCCGTTCGCGTCGACCCTGTTGTGGTTGCTGGTGTTGCTCGCCGCATCGGTTGAAATGCCGCGATCAGACGATCCGGACGATGTATTGCTGAATCATTTGGCCCGCGATCTCACGCGATGAGATCCCGAATGACGTGAGCTTCTTCCACTCCGGTGAGCCGTTGACTGAGGCCTCGGAATTTGAACGTGAACCGTTCGTGATCGATTCCTAGTAGGTTCAATACAGTCGCATTGAGGTCGCGAATGTGGACTGGGTTTTCAACGATGTTGTACGAGAACTCATCCGTCGTTCCATAGTCGAAACCGGATTTCACGCCGCCGCCGGCCATCCAAGTCGTGAAGCAACGACCATGGTGGTCACGACCTGAACTTGGGTTTTCGAGCTGGCCTTGGCTGTAGACGGTGCGACCAAATTCGCCGCCCCATATCACCAGCGTATCATCCAGCATGCCCAATCGCTTGAGGTCTTGAACCAAGGCCGCCGAGGCTTGATCGACGTCTTTGCATTGATGTGGCAACTGGTTTCGAATCGAGATGTGTTGATCCCATCCACGATGGAACAGTTGAATGAAACGCACACCGCGTTCGGCCATGCGTCGAGCCAGCAAACAATTCGCGGCGTATGAACCGGGACGCCGCGCGTCTTCGCCATAGAGCTCAAAAGTGGATTCCGGTTCGTCGGACACATCGGTCAGTTCAGGCACCGACGTCTGCATGCGATAAGCCATTTCATAGGCCTCGATGCGAGCCAGTGTTTCCGGATCGCCCGTGGCTTCCGAATGCATTTGGTTCATTCGTCCAAGCGTGTCCAAGAGTTGCCGGCGTGAGTCTCGCGAAACGCCATTCGGGTTCTTGAGATAGAGCACCGGGTTCGCACCGGGACGAAGCATCACACCTTGATGGCTGGATGGCAAATAGCCGCTGCCCCACAACCGCGAAAATAGGGGTTGGCCGGGGTTCTTTCCGCTGCCTTGGCTGAGCAACACCATGTAGGCGGGGAAGTCTTCGTTTTCAGATCCCAACCCGTAACTCAGCCACGCTCCCATCGAAGCGTGTCCCATTTGCTGTGATCCGGTGTTGATGTAGGTCACCGCGGGATCGTGGTTGATTGCTTCGGTCCACATCGAACGCACGATCGAGATGTCGTCGGTGATCTCTTGCAGGTGCGGCAACAAATTGCCAACCCAAGTCCCGTGCTGGCCACAACGTTTGCCACCCCACAATGGTTTGACGACGGGAAACTGACTCTGTCGAGATGTCATCCCGGTCAGTCGTTGCCCGCCGCGAACGGAATCAGGCAAGTCGGTTCCGTGGAGTTGTTCCAGTTCGTCTTTGTGATCGAACAGATCGATATGACTTGGACCGCCGGATTGAAACAGGTAAATGACCCGTTTGGCTTTTGGGGCAAAGTGTGGCAATCCGGATGCTAGACTTGATGGGCTTTGGTCCGCTGATGCAGTCGCATTGGGATTGGCCTCAGCCGCCAGAAGCTTTCCGAGTGCCATCGCACCGAGACCCGCCGCTGAGCTGCCAAACAGCGATCGGCGAGTCATCATTTGCGATTGTCGCAATCCGAGTTCGTGAATCAATGATTGGTTCATGAGAAGATGCGTTTCGATGTGGTTGACGGTTGATGGATGACGGCGTGAACGCTGGTTGACTCGATCAAAGCCGGGTCAGCGTCTCGCTCAAATTCAGCAGCAGCGTTGCGACTTGCATCCATGCCGCGTGCTCGACGGGGGCCAAGGTTGCCGAGCGAGGTGATTCGCCAACCGAGACGGCGGCCAGGGCGTCTTCGGGTGACTCGGCAAAGCGTTCTCGTTCGGTCTGCAACAACGACAAAACGGCGTCACGTTCTTCGTCGTTGGGTATTCGACCAACGACGATTGTGAAAGCCTGATCGATTCGATTGGCATCCGAAACGGACTTTTCGTTTGACGCGGATTCGATCAATAAGCGTTCGGCCAAAGCGCGAGCGGCTTCGGCGAACTGGGGATCGTTCAGAGTCACCAAGGCTTGGATGGGCGTGTTCGTCGCTCCACGATCCATCGTGCAAAGTTCACGACTGGGTGCATCGAAGGCTGCCATCGCCGGATGAGGACTGGTCCGTTTCACGATGGTGTAGAGGCTGCGTCGATACAGCTTCTCACCGTGATCTTGAACGAAGACTTGTTTGGTTGCGGGCGTGCTACCAAAGTGGCTGACTTCTTTCCAAAGTGCCGGCGGTTGATACGGCTGCAAACTTGGTCCGCCAACTCGTGGCACCAACAAATCGCTGACCGCGAGAGCTTGGTCGCGAATGAACTCGGCCGGCAAACGGAACCGCGGACCACGTGCGAGCAAACGATTCTTGGGGTCGAGTTCGATCTGTTCCGGTGTGGCAGAAGATTGCTGACGATAGGTCGCGCTGCTAACCATTTCGCGAATCAACTGTTGTTGGTTCCAGTCGATCTCAACGAAGTGTGTCGCGAGATAGTCCAGCAATTCCGGGTGACTGGGGTACTCGCCTTGCGAACCAAAGTCCGCTGATGTGGCGACCAACCCGGTACCAAAGAACAACGACCAAATACGATTGACCGCGACGCGAGAGGTGAGTGGGTGATCGGGACTTGTCAGCCAACGAGCCAAGTCCAATCGGTCCGCTTTGTCATTTTCATCGGTAAGTCCAGGTAACACCTTGGGCGTCGTTGGAGTGACCCGATCCGTGGGCGAATCGTATTGGCCTCGGTCGAGCACAAATGTTTCGCGAGGTTTCTTGGCGGTGTTCATCACCATGGTCGAGAAAGTTCCGGTCAACACATCACGACGTTCTTCGAGGTTGCTGATCCGGGTTCGCAACGGTTGGAGCTGATCGCTCGTTTGACGAAACTTTTCGAGGACCGTTTGTCGTGTGGTATCGTTCCATTCGTCGGACAAAGTTTGAATGGCATCGACCATCGAATCACTCCAGCGACTGTCGGTGTCATTGCCGGTGAACGGTTGGATTTGCCATTCGTACGGAAGTGATTTCCCCTGGCCAAAGACCAACAGCACGCTCAGATACGGTGTCGTCTGAGGATCGATCGGTTGATCGAAAGTCACTGTGAGATGTTGTTCTGATTGGCCGGTGGCAGGTTGCCACCAACGTTCATTGCTTTCGTCCCGGATTGATTCCGCCGCGTGTCCTTCAGCTTGAGTGCTCGCGGTGACTCTGTGAAATGAGAGCTGACGGTGATAGTCGACTTGGTCCGCCGGTTGTTCCGTCGCCGAGATCAACACGGTGGTGACCTTGGGGACCCCCTCGTCAAAGGGCGTGAGGACCATCGGTGGTTCAGTTGGCTTGGCCGCGTCTTCTTTGTTTGCTTCTTGTGCGGGTTTGGCTTGACCGAGTCGGGGGTGAAAGGAGACACGAAGGCCGGTGATCGGTGATCCATCGGTCAGCTCATCCGCCGACAACCGCAGCGAGTGACTCATCCCACTCAATCCGCCGCTGGGGTGAGCGAGCTTCACCGTGCCGTTTGCATCAAACTCCATCGCACCGCGAAGGTTCGGCGAGGAAACATCCAGCAGTTCGATCGGCACATACCGAAACTGGTCACCGCGCGATGCTTCTTCCTGACGTTGCGATTCCAACCACGCTTCCAAACCTTCCGTGGTTTCCGCCAGTTGCGCACGTAGCTGCTCCAGTTCTGATTCAAGTTGCGGCAACTCGTCAGTTTGCAGCACCGTTTTGGCCATGACGTTTGGAGCCGCATTGCGACCCGAATTTCCGTCTAACCCGTTGTCTTGTATTTCGTTGAAAAACGCGAAGAACTGATAGTATTCACGTTGTGAGATCGGGTCGTATTTGTGGTCATGGCATTGGGCACAACCCATCGTCAAACCCAGGAATACTTCACTGGTTGTTTTCACCCGATCCGCGACATAGTTGGTGAGGTTTTCCTCCGGGATCGTACCGCCTTCGTGCGTGATCATGTGGTTGCGATTGAAACCCGTCGCGATCAGTTGTGGCTCGGTTGGATTGGGAAGCAGATCTCCCGCGAGTTGTTCCGTCAAAAACTGATCGAATGGCATGTTGTCGTTGTAGGCCTGGATCACCCAGTCACGCCACAACCACATGTGACGACCGCCGTCGATCGAATAGCCGTTGGTGTCGGCGTAGCGAGCTTGATCGAGCCAAGGAAGGGCCATTCGTTCGCCATGATGTGGCGAGCTCAATAACCGGGTGATCGTTTCTTGATAAGCGGACTCGCCGTGCTGTTGGTAGTCGCGGACGAATGCGTTGACTTCTTCGGGCGTCGGCGGCAAACCGGTTAAGTCAAAGCTCAGTCGACGAATCAGCGTTCTTGGATCGGCTTCTGGGGAGGGGGCCAGATTGGCCTCGACCAAACGTTGAGCCACGAAAAAATCGATGTCATTGCGTGCCCAGCTCTTCTCGGATTGTTCCTCGGTAAAATCAACCGTTGGAACTTCCGGCATCGTTGGCGAGATGAATGCCCAGTGGCCTTCATAGGCGGCACCTTCTTCGATCCAACGCTTTAGCAGCGTCTTTTGCTCCTGCGTCAAAGCGAGATGTGATTCCGGTGGCGGCATCAACATGTCCGGATCGTCACTGATGATGCGCTGCCAAGCTTCGCTGTCTTCCACGTTGCCAGGCACAATCGGTTGGTAACCACCAAGATCCGTCGTCGCACCTTCCAGAGTGTCGAGCCTCAAGTCAGCACGGCGTCCATGTTCGTCTGGTCCATGACAATGGAAGCAGGTTTCCGAAAGGATCGGACGAATGTCACGATTGAACTTCAGCTTGCGATCGCTGGCGGAGTCAATCTCGGGAATTGATGCCACGGTCAACGCCGGATGGTTCATCGAACCGGAGGAGTTGATGACTTTCCATGGATTCGGCGGACGTCGATTCGGTGAGCGTTCCGGATCGGGACTGTTGGCTGTTTGTGTCGTTGCTTGATCGACCTGAGTCGACGAGGTTGCAGTTTCGTCGACCATCGCCAAGCCAGAACGACCCGATGTGGGCCAGGTCTGCAACCAAATCAAATTGCCAATCACCAGCGCGCACGCGGCGACACTCCAAACAAGAAACGAGTGCATAGCGGAGGTGGATGTTGTGTCCGGCAAATTCACCAATGGTTTGGTTGAGGGTTGCCGTGAAACCAAGGCTTCATCCAGTTCGCAAAGATCGAGGTAGTGATCCAAGGCTTCCGTGTCTGATGCCAAATGCTCACGCAACTCGATGGCTTGATCGTCTGTCAGTTCATTCGCCAAGTGGGCAGCAAGCAGTTGATCGATTGGTTCCCGGGAACTCATTGGATTTCCGCCGTTTGGTGAGAAATGGGAGGATCGGAGAGAACGTCAGCTTCCGAGTGGTCACCGCATTGTTGAACGCAGCGGATCAATCTCTGACGAGCCCGGTGAAGAGCTTGCCCGATCGCATTGGCTTTCCGCCCGGTCGTTTCGGCTAAGTCGTTCAGCGTCTTGCCCTCCAAGTAAAAATGCTCGACCAATTCGCGCTGATGATCGGGCAATTGTTGCAAGCAGTGATTCAGTCGTTGCCAATTGCTTTCGCGTCGATGTTGTTCCATCCGCTCGCGATGACGTCGTTCGATGATCTCGTGCAGACGTTCGTCGATGAGCAACACGGATGATGACGTGGCAAGTTTGCGGATCTGATTTCGATGATGGTTGATGGCAATTTGACTCAACCAGGCAACGAAGTTCGTTCCTTCTTCAAACGCGTTTTGCTTTTCCATCGCGGTGACGTTCGCTGATTGCAGCACGTCCTGCGCAGCGTGGACCGATCCGGTGAGCCTGATCAAATAACCAAGCACAGGACGTTGGGCCTGCTGAAGCAGGTCTTCAAATGCCTTGCACGAACGAGTCAAACCGTTGGGTCTCCACGTAGTGATGTAGGGAGCACGCTTCGTTTTACTCGGAAATTTCGAACTTTTGTGAAATCGGTCCCACGCCCAACCGTGGTGGGGAAGCGATTATGCTGCTGCAGAAGATCCCACCTTCCCTTCCTACCTCGGAGAATCCTTCACCATGAAAGTGCCCCTTTCCACCCGGTTATTGTTTGCCGGAGCCGCAATCGCGAGCTGTTTAACGAGTCCGATGGGCTCGACCGCACAAGCCGAATTGATGATGCCAGCGATCTTTGGCGACTCGATGGTTGTGCAACGAAACGAGCCCGTGCACATCTGGGGTTGGACCCAACCCGGTCAAGAAGTCAGCGTTCAACTGGGTGATCGATCAGCGAAAGGAAAAGCAAACGACGAAGGCCGATTCGACATCTCGGTTCCATCTCTTCCCGCGGGCGGACCTTACGACCTGACTGTCAAAGCCGATGAAACAAAGACGTTCACCGATGTTTTGGTCGGCGAAGTGTGGATTTGCTCCGGACAATCCAACATGGCTTGGGCTGTGCAAAGCGCCAACGATGCCGATCTGGAATCACTCTCAGCCGATTACCCCGAGATCCGTCTGATCTCGGTTCCCCAAGTCGGCACGCAAGAACCCCAACGTGACTTCAAAGGCAAATGGACGGCCGCCACTCCCGATACCGTCAAGGACTTCTCCGCCGTTGGATACTTCTTCGGTCGACAACTTCATCAAACGTTGGACGTGCCCGTTGGCTTGATTGACAACGCTTGGGGCGGATCCGCCGCGGAAGCTTGGATTCCTCGCGATGTTTTGGAAGCCGACGGCAAGTACGAATCGATGCTGTCCGGTTGGGACAAACGCATGGCCAATTACGACTTCGATGCGATGGTCAAATCGTGGGAGGAAAAGCATCGTAAGTGGGTAGCCGATGGTCGGAAGGGCAACGCACCTCGGCGACCACGTGATGATTCGGCCGGCAACCATCGTCCCGCCAATATTTACAACGGTGTTTTGCTGCCGACGATTGGCTACACGATTCGCGGCTCGATTTGGTATCAGGGCGAGTCAAACGCGGGTCGAGCTTACGAGTATCGCGATTTGTTCCCGTTGATGATTCAAACGTGGCGAGACAAGTGGGGCCAAGGCGACTTCCCGTTCTACTGGGTACAACTGGCCGACTTTCGATCAGAAGTCGACGAGCCTACCGACAGCAGTTGGGCAGAGCTTCGCGAAGCTCAAACGATGACGATGTCGCGATTGCCAAACACCGGTGAAGCCGTGATTTTGAATTTGGGCGAATCAGCTGACATTCACCCGAAGAACAAACAAGACGTGGCCAAACGATTGGCTCGATGGGCGCTTGCCAAGGACTATGGCTACGACATTCCTTATCGAAGCCCAACCTATCGCGATGTGAAGTTCGAGGACAACAAAGCAATCGTCAAGTTCGATCACGTCGGTGGTGGCTTAGACACGTTTGATGTTCCCCAGCTGATTGGATTCACCATCGCTGGCGAAGACCAAAAGTTTGTTCATGCGAAAGCAACGATTGTGAACAAGGACACCATCGAAGTGTCAGCCGAGTCGGTCTCGAATCCGGTCGCCGTGCGATATGCCTGGGCCGACAATCCAGTCTGCAACGTGCAGAGCAAAGAAGGTCTGCCAATGACTCCGTTCCGAACGGACGACTGGCCAGGCGTCACTCAACCGAAGGAATGATGGAAGTCATTCATCAATGATCGATCGTCGACAACCGCCCGTGCAGAATGCCCGGGCGGTTGTTTTTTGGTGGGTCCGGCACGCTTCAAGTCAGTGCATGCCTCCGTAGAAACCCTCCGTACGGCAGTTCACCAGTGGTCAAACAGGTGGACTTTCCCTTGTTTGTAACAGGGTTGTCCACCGCGAGGGAAATATCGAAGGGAAAACCATTAATGGAAGATGAAAAGCCATAAACGTTTGATTGAGAGCCCAACAGCCACTCTGTCAATTGACAATTGTTCTCATTTTTCACTCTGATCAACTCAGAATTTGCTTGAAAACGCTCATCTTGCACCCTTAGTATCTCTATACGTTTGCACGGGGGGTGTAGATATCCACCCCCGTCTTTTCGAATTCATTTCGCAAGAAAGAAACGAGAGAACGATGATTGGGCACAGAAGAGATTCATTGAGACGGGCGTTCACGCTGGTGGAGCTATTGGTGGTGATCGCCATCATTGGGGTCTTGGTTGGTTTGTTGTTGCCGGCGGTTCAGGCGGCTCGCGAAGCAGCGCGACGCATGAGTTGCAGCAACAATTTCAAGCAGCTCGGGCTTGCGATTCACAACTACCACTCTGCATTCAACCAGTTGCCACCTCATGGTGGCGGAACTGGGCCTGGCCTTGAGACTCCATCGGACTGGTGGCGTGGAACCGACACAGCCAATCGAAAGAGCTTGAGTGTGATGGTCGCGCTGACGCCTTATTTTGAGCAGCAGGGGCTGTGGGAGCAAATCTCCAACCGCAGCTATGAGACGGTAACTGGAGCTGCACCCCCAGCGCCACTTGGCTTCTGGCCGGCGATGGGACCAAGCCCAAAAGCTTATTCGACGGATCCAGGCTACATTCCCTGGCAAACGGAAATCGCCATGTTGCGTTGTCCCAGCGATCCGGGACAGGGTTTGCCGGGTCGTGGCCGAACCAACTACGGGCCGTGTCTGGGCGACTCACCTCAAATCCAGATGCAACAACATTACGACTTGAGGTTGTTCATACCTAGCACAAACACCGGAAACGTCGTCCGAGCGAAAGCAGCGCACCGCGGCTATTTTGCGCCCTACTCATCCTTCAAGTTTCGTGATGTCTTGGATGGATTGTCCAACACGATTGCGATGGGGGAGATCGTTTCCAACCTCGGTGACAACGCAATCAATGGATCGCTCTCTTGGGATGATGGTGGCGCTGATGCTGACGTTACCAACAACCCATTGCATTGTGTGGCGTCTAACGAAATCGACCCTGAGCGACCTCAGTTTTGGTGCCCAACCGGTGGGACAAACTGCACCCCTCCAGCTCGAATTGTCAACGGTGAAACGAACGGAAGAGGTATGAGCTGGGCATCTGCTTTTCGTTTGTCTATCTCTGGAGTGTTCACAGTGCGGCCGCCCAACAGCGAGCTTTGCATCGGCCACTGGGCCGATCATCCTGGCAACTTCTCACCCAGCAGTCATCACCAGGGTGGTTGCCATATTTTGATGGGTGATGGGGCTGTGAAGTTCATCACAGATTCAATTGAAGCTGGAAACCAAAACGCGCCCATGATCAGCTCTACCAATCGGCCGGGTTCAGCCAGTCCGTATGGTGTCTGGGGAGCGTTGGGTAGCAAGGCTGCCAAAGAAACGGTTTCCGAGTTCTGAGTTGTCGGCCGGCACCTCGCACACTTGTTTGTGTGGTGCCTGCTTTATCCAGTCACGGTTGAACATCTTGGCTGGATTTGTCTTAACTCGACGAGAATAGATTCACTTTCAACCGACCGAATTCAAACTACTAAAATTAGGTAGATACGATGAAAAAAACATTGGCTTTGCTCTTTTCCAGTTGCCTACTCCTTGGAGGGGTGACCGGTTGTGATGATTCCGGTGGAACTGTTGTTGCACCTGATTCCAGTGAAACATCGACCGATGTACCCGGCGGCGAAATGAGCGAAGAGGAGTACGCCAAAGAACTCGAAAAGTCCATGCGTTGATGCGACAGGGTTGGTAAGCATGCACATCAGTCGTCGGCGAATCGGATGGAAGGCTGGTAGCCTTTTCGCATTGGCCATTGGCTGGGTGGTTCAATCCACAAGTGTGCCAATAACGTCGGGTGAGAACCCGAGAGAAATCGACCAATTGAACGTGGCGGCTTTGCCCACATTTGTGGGCAAAGCCGTTTGTGCAGAGTGTCATCGCAGCAACTTTGAAATGCATCAAGCATCGGGGCATGCTTCCACGTTTACTCTCACGAGTGAACCAGTCGTTTCGAATTTGTTCGATGGAAAGACGGTTGATGCGGGCGAGCTCCACGGCTTGTTTCACTATCGATCCTCAGAAGAAGGATTGTTGGTGCTCCGTGCTTTGGATGAATCGGTCGATGAAATGGTACCGATGAAGTTTCCGTATGCGTTGGGGTCAGGACGCAACGCGATTACTTTGTTTTCAATCTTACGAGAGGAATCGAAGACATCCTCTATCATGGAACATCGTGTTTCGTGGTATCCGGGCCGTTCGTGGTATCCGGGCCGAGAGGGTGAACCGTCAAATCATCAAGTCACTGACTCAAGACAAACCGGTCGCTTCGGATTGACGCCCGGGCACACGAACTCGGAACCTCTGGACGCAATGGATTGTTTTGGTGAGAGGATCCGTGGGGAAAAAATGGATTCGTGCATCGAATGTCACACGACTTCGGGGAAGATTGTGGATCACGAATTGACGGATCTGATCCCAAATGTGGACTGCGAAAAATGCCATGGTCCAGGCAGTGAACATGTTCGCCTGGCTCGCCGAATGGACAATCCTCCCGCTTTTTCTGTTGGGCGTTCAGATTGGGACGGCGAATCTGAGATTCAACTGTGCGGGTCTTGTCATCGCCTTCCTCGGCACGTGTCTCCGAAAGAGCTGCGTGACTACTCCAGCGAGTTGTTGCGATTGCAGCCAATCGGATTGCTGCGCAGTGAATGCTATGTCAAATCAGGCCGTTCATTAACTTGTTCGACTTGCCACAACCCACATCAAGACGCTCATTTGAAGTCGACGGCAGACTACGATCAAGATTGTCGAACGTGTCACCAACCACATGTCGAGTCACAAGTGGCTTGCTCGGTTTCAACTGATGGCGGCTGCGTGAAGTGCCATATGCCACCTATCTCGGTGGAGCAGGACATGGTGTTCCACGACCACTGGATTCGAGTTCGCGAAAATGAGTGATCGACATCGACGGACGTTGCGCCGGTCGTTGACGCTGGTTGCTATTGCAGCGATGTCCTCGCAAATTTCATGTGATGCGAGATTGGAACCGAACTCGCCTTCGGATTCAACTGAGATCCATTCAGAGGTCCAGCAAACAGAATCGACCGCCGAAGTCTTCAGCGACGATCGACCGGACCTATCCGTGCCTCGACCGGATTTTGTTGAACCCGCGATGTCAGTCGATGTCACTGCGTCGCGGGAGTTGGCGGAACAGGCGCTCGCCGATGGACGGATCGAGGAAGCCTACGATCATGCACGCGCCGCCTACCGACACGGCGCCGATGATCCATTAGTGATGTTCGTCATGGCCCGGGTCTTGGGCGAGCGGCATCGATTCGAGGAAGCCATTGCGATCTTGGATTCGGTTGCCTTGCGTGATCCCCAAGCGAGGTTACCCACCCTCGGTCAAACGGCGCAGTGGATGGTTCTAAAAGGAGATTGGAACCAAGCTGAAGAACGGTACAAGGCGATCCTGGATGAGGTGCCTGGCATCGCGATGGTGCATGAGGAAATCGCCCAGTTGTATCTTCGCCAAGGTCGTCGCCATGATGCCGTGTCCCACATCCGACAGCTTTGTCAGTCGGGCACCGTGAAGGAGCACTGGATGCTTGAATTGCTTTCAATCTCGGATGACCCATTCCCGATGAACGGCAGCGAAGAAGATGAACCCATCGGTGTTCTAGGAACAGCACAAAATTTAGTAGCGAATGACTCGCGTAAGGAAGCGATCAAGACGTTGATTAATTCGCCGGGAGAACCATCGGATCTGGAAAGGTCTTTGCTTGGTCGATTGCTGGCTTTGGAGGAAGACCAAGAGGCTCTAACACAGTGGTCCGAAGAAATGGTTCTCACCAATGAATCCAACGCGGACGCTTGGTTTGCGACCGCGAGCCTACACCAGATGCGAGGTGAGCACGCAAAGGCGGTGACTTGTTTTTGCGAAGCCATTTTGCGTGACGCAACCGATGATGTCGGGTATCAGCGTTTGAGTCAGTCATTGCAAGAACTAGCCATGGATGCGGCAGCCAAACGTGTCTCGGAACGAGCCAAGTTGATCCACCGAACCAAAATGATTGGAGATCAAATCAGGCGGTCAGCGGACGGAAAGTACAAACCGGTCGTCGAACTGGTCGGGTTGCTTGAGCAATTGCATCGACAGGATGAATCATTGGCTTGGAATTCGATCGCCGTCGCCAATTCGGGCCGTCCAAAGAACGAAGTCCAACAAGCGATCTTGGAAATCAATGAACAACGTTTGCGTCACTTGGAATCGGAATCGTTTGAGATCGATCCTTCTTTCGTAATATGTGAGTTGGACCTGGATGACTTTCCAAACGTGGCAGATTAGTTGATTTCTTGACGTTTCAACCATGCTCGCCAGTTGCTGGCGTATGTTTGGAGGAATTGGTCGGTGGTGGCTGCGTCCCAGGCTTGGCGATTCCAGGAGGCGGAGATGCAGATCTGGCCCCAATTGATGCAGATGCCCAGAGCGATATTGGTTCCTTCCCGTGCTGGGGGCGATCCGAGCGCGTTTCGAAGGTAAGCGTCGCCGATCTGGAGTTGTCCATCCGATTCTGGAAAGAACTTCTTCATTCCTCGCGAAAGATCACCGGTGTAGGTGAGCACGCTGGTGGTCATGTGCCGACTTTTATCGATCACCCACCGCATGAAACGTGGGTGTTGAACCGCCGCAGCCAAACCATCTAGAAAATCCATGTGCACGCGGGTTTCCTTGATTGCCACCACTTCGTCCGCGACGCTGGAAACGAGTGCCTCGATATCCTGGCATTGGTCTTTGCGTCGTCCTAAGAAAGCGAAGCTGAGCCGATTGGTTGCGGGTAGATTCAAGTCTCTTCGAGATCGCAAATCGACCGGCATCATCACTCGGTAGCGAATCGCTTTGCCGCCGCGATGGGTTTGTTCCCATTGCTCAAACGTTTGGAACAGCATCGCGATGGCAAGGTCGTTGACTCGGATGGACGCGTTACTGCAAGCTTTCTCAATCGAGGCCGATTCTTCCTTGCTGAACAAGACATGTCGTAGGGGGCTGTCAATTGCCTGTGACTCAAGCGTTTGTTGAGCGGTTGCTGAGTCAAACCCTCGGGGTTTGGAAAGAACCGCGGGACGTTGAAAGTGGAAGTAGTATGCATTCCGAATTCGATCCCAAGTTGTCAACGAACGTTTGGGTGGTTTGGAAAGCAACTCGGAGAAGTCGTTTCGATCGCGAAGACGTTCGGGATTGGGCACGGACCGCGAAGATTTTCGAGAGGTTTTTCCGCACTCTGGATCGCCTGTTGCCTGCGCATAACGGGTGAGGGTCTCTAGAAGGACTTGCCGCATTCCCATACCATCGCCACAAGCATGATGCAGTTGGACATAGAGGCGACTGCCGGTTTCCTCGGGAACGTACCAGAAGCGACATCCTGACTCCCGAAACAAATCGAAGGGTTGTGTTTGGGGATTTTCAGCGGGGCCGGTGGTCAATGGCAGGTCATCGTTGGTCAGTACCTGCGGTGCCAGATCCGGATCCAAATGCCAAAAAAACTGCTCGCCTTCACGAACCAATTTGCAAGCGAGTAACGGGTGATCTTTCACCGTCTCATCCAACGCGTTCTGCAAGACAGGTAGCTGCAAAGGCGTCGAGAATTGCAGCTCGATCAACATGGCGATCGGACAAGACTCTTTTTCATCCAGGACGAAAAAGGTTTCCAATGGCGTCAGCGGCAAGGGAAACAGCGGCTCGTCTGATTCCTGTGCAGGCATTTTGGAAACTCAAGCGTCAAAGAAAAGGGAGCGTGTCGCTCTCGAGAACAGGCTAATCCGCCGACGACAAAAAGCAATTTGGGAACGACACGGGCTCTCAGAGCAAGTCTCGCAAACTGGTCATCGCAAGAGGTTCTTTGGTTGCAAAGGGCTCGCCGTACTGGCGATCGATCAAACGACCCCAGTATGCCGCATCGTCTCGGAATCGATCGGTCAGGCTTGGAGGGCCCGGGTCGCGACCGGTGATGAACTGGCTTTCGTAAGCACGAATCGATTGAAGTTTGCGGTCCCATTGTTCAGAGATGTCGACGATCCAGCTGGGTTGCACCGCCAAACGCAGGTGAATGCAAAAGTAATAGTAAATCCGCTGGGGATGATGCCGCGGACCCGGCATCGCCGTTTTGCTGAGCTTGGAATGAAACCGTGCCGCTTCGACCAATTGGGTCGCAGCAACGTGATCTGGATGAGCGTCTTCGTGGTAGGGTGCGAACAACCATCGCGGTCGCAAACACCGAACGAAAGAAGCAATGTGTTCTCGAGCGGGCAGGGTGGCTTCGACGGCTCGGTTGGTTAACCCGGCGTTGCCCCGCCAAGTCAACTTCATGATCTCCGTTGCTCGGGCCGTTTCACGCTTTCGGATCTCAAGGCTTCCATGGGGTGTCGGTTCGCCACTGGTCAGGTCCAACACTCCGACTCGCATGCCTTCGTCGATCATTCGCATGATCGTTCCACCCATGCCCAACTCCGCGTCGTCGGGATGAGGCGCGACGACCAAAAAATCGAGTGGTTCGATCTTGTCAGGATCAGGATAGGGATCAGAATCCGTGAACACGGAGGAAGTGACGGTCATCGTTGAGGTAGCTCCAATGCAATGGCTTGATGAGCGTTGCGTACGAGAATGAGGTTGTCGACCACGGTAGGAATGTTCCAAGTTTTGTGTTGCAAAGCTGGAATGCGGATCAACTCTCGGTAGTCATCCGGATCGGCGGCAACCAGCACGACCTCTCCTTCTTCTCCTTGCACCACCAAGACGTCTTCGACCAAAACGGCTTGTCCTTGTCCGAGCCGATCTCGACGTGATTGCTCCCACAGTCGCTCGCCGGATTCAATGTCAACCGCTTGCAAAGCACCGTTGCTCAATCCATAAGCGACGCCGTCTCGAACCAGGGTGTGATTGAACTTGGTTTTCAAAACTCGTGACGAATGCCAAAGTTCTTCGGCAACGAATGTCTCCGTCTCTGTGGAGGCATCGCTGGCGTTCGTCGCGTTGTCGAACCGAGTGACTTGAATCAACGAGCTTCCACCACCGTAGCCCTTGCCGATCAGAAACTGATTTTCACCAGCTGGCATTGCCGCGGCGCAGTTGGCACCCGAGTTGGATTTGCCTTCCCAGGGGAACGACCAAAGGACTTCGCCCGATTCAATGTCATGTCCGGTGATGTCGGCTTCGTTGACAGATACGATTTGTCGTTTGCCGCCAAGGGGCATGGTCATCGCCGAGGCATAACTGATTTGCTGATCACCGCTTCGCCAAACGGTTTCGCCGGTTGCCGGATCCAAAGCGATCAACGAACGTCCTTCATCCGACGCCGATGCGGGACCACCGAGCGGGAGCACGCAGAGGTTGTCGACAATCAATGGTGAACCAGAGCGACCCCATGAGATCGCTTGTTCCGATTCTTCGATGGTCCACCCTGCGATTTCAATCAGGTCACGTTTCCAAAGGACTTCGCCATCGGTCAATTGCAAGCACCAAACGGTTCCCGTGGCACCTTGGGCGTAGACTCTGCCGGGTGACAATTCGGTCGCCGGAATAATCGCGGGTGTCGAACGTGGGCCACCTCCGCCGAGTGCCTGAAAGTGATTCGCCTCGTGTTCGACCAACCACAGCAATTGCCCATCCGAAAGTCGATAGGCGGTGACGCACTCCATTTCGTCACGTTGTTCCAAGGTCACCGCAATGCCGTCAGCGACCGCAAACGATGACCATCCTTCGCCGATGCCGATGTCCCATCGCCGAGTGATTTCGTCGACTGAGTTTGGAATCTCAAATTCGCGTTCTGGCATCACTCCCGTGCGATCGTTTCCCAGAAACTCCAACCATGAACCTTCTTCGGTTGAGCTCTGTGCTTCCACCGCGAGCTCACCTGAGTCGGATTCGGCCAATGGGGTGACTTTCAAAGCAGGGGTCTCGTGGGTTCCGAACCGCCACGAGAACCGAGGAACCATTTCGCCCGAAAAACTTTCGAACCGGAGAAGCGTGCCCGCTGCGACAATGAGTGCCAAACAAGAAGCCGGAACCAGCCACGCTTTCGCGGCGGCTGAACTGGCTCGTTGCAGTTGATACAACACGAATAGCAACGCGATTCCGCCGGCCGCCAGGCTTTGCAGCAGAGCTTTTTGATAGTCGGTTTCGTGGGCTCGGGACTGAATCATCCCGACGACGATGATGCCTGCGATCAGGGCGACCAAAGCCTTCAGCACATGGCGGCGGACGGCGGTTACTTTAGTAGGCACGGTTTTCGCTGGTTCGAAACCTGTTGGTTCAGAATCCGAGGGTGTCGAATCGGGAGGAGTCACGGTCATGGTCGACCAAACACTGCGAGAGAGAAATGTTGAAGCGTAGGAAAAAACAACTATCTGAGAACGGTAACACGCCGCCCAGGTTGGCGGAATTAGTTCCCGAGTCTGATCCTACCGATCCGCTTCAACTGGCGTTCATCTCGGATCTGCATCTGTTCAGTTCACGCTGCAACTATGAGCGGCATGAAGCGACAATTCGACGGGCGGTGGAGGCCTCGGACGTCTGCGTATGGGGCGGCGATCTGTTCGACTTTTGCTGGAGTCGGATCGGTGGCGGCGATGTGTCTCGCAATGCCGCGATCGATTGGTTGGAAGCCTGGCGAGCCGAATTTCCGGAGAAGACGTTCGTTTATCTCACCGGCAATCACGACGCCCAAGCGGCTTTTCGCGAGTCGCTGGATCAGTGGGCTCGTCCGCACACTCAGCCCGAAAACTTGTCACCGAGCGATACCAATGGGGACAACTCGGACTCGACGGGGGCAGCTCAGCACGTTCGGCTGCCGATGCGACCGGGTTCCGTCTATGTGGGATTGGATGCGATTCGTCTGGCCGACACATTGATGGTCCACGGCGACGTGATCGAGGGTGGTCGCAATTCTGTCGGACTCGATCAATATCGAAACCGTTGGGCTCACGAACCAGCCACCTCGCCGGCCAATTTACAAAACGGTTTGTACGACGCTGCGGTGACCGCGCGATTGCATTTGGCCGCAGCGGGAGTGGCACATCGTCGCCGGTCGACTTGTTTGCGATTGCTTCACTGGGCGAGGCAACAACCTGATTGGATGCACCACAACATTGGCCAAGTCGTGTTTGGTCACACTCACCGGTGCCTCCGTGGTGTCCATGTCGCTGGAATCGACTTTTACAACGCCGGCGCCGCGGTCAAACACGTGAAATTTGAACCCGTGGTTCTGCCGGTTTCGGTCAGTGTTTGAGTGACTCATACGTTCGTTTATGGCATTCACCGCACTGCTAATGCTTCGCGGTGGAAATCTGACCTTCCTTCGAGAACGTCACAGTCAAGTCGTTTCATTGGCACCATTAGTTGAGATACACTGCAGCGTATCAGTCAGAGGCGGACTGACCGTGAACCCCTACCGATTGTTCGGTGGTTGAGAGGGATGAGTGTCGTCGTGTTTACTCTGTAGGCCGGTTTCGCGAACGCGACCGGTAGATTGCTCCATGCAAAATCACCCACAACAAACTCAGTCGCCGCTGGCTCAGGCGCAAGCCGGTCAGTCGCAGAACGGACAAATGCAATCCCAATCGGGAACGGTCCCGTGTTTGCCCGGTTACGAAACGGGATCTTTCTTTGACGAAGTGGTGGATCAAGACTCGTTTGCGCGGCCGGATGCGGTCGCGCTGGTGGACCTGATCAATCGGCTGCCACCGGGTGAATTGAATCGTCGGCAGTTGGCGATCGAACGGTCGCTGTACCAGATGGGCATCACGTTCACGGTTTACAGTGACTCGGCGGGCACCGAGAAAATCATGCCCTTTGACATCGTTCCGCGAATCATCTCACCGGATGTTTGGACGCACATCGACACTGGTTTGAAACAGCGTATTCGGGCGCTGAACCGTTTTTTGTCGGACATCTACAACGAACGAAAGATTATCGAAGACGGCATCATCCCGGCATCGATCGTGGATTCTTGCCCGGCATACTTGCCTCAGTGCAAAGGTCTGCGTCCGCCGCATGATGTTTGGTGCCATATCACCGGGACCGACTTGGTTCGCGACAACGACGGGAACGTCTTTGTTCTGGAAGACAACCTGCGATGCCCGTCCGGCGTTTCGTACGTGTTGCAGAATCGCTCGGTGATGAAGCGGAACTTCCCGCAAGCCTTCACGGCATCGATGGTCCGCCCGGTCAGCGACTATCCCGCGCGGCTGTATCAGATGCTTCGCCGGATGGCACCGAGTCATGTTGCCGATCCAAATGTGGTCGTGCTGACACCGGGTGTCTACAACAGCGCCTACTACGAACACTCCTATCTGGCACACCAGATGGGCGTCGAGTTGGTGGAAGGACGTGACCTGTTGGTCAAAGACGATCGTGTCTACATGCGAACGACCGATGGACTTCAAGCGGTTGATGTGATCTATCGACGTGTGGATGACACTTTCCTCGACCCAAAAGTGTTCAATCCGAAATCGGTATTGGGAGTTCCCGGGTTGATGTCGGCTTATCGTGCCGGCAATGTGGCACTCGCAAATGCACCTGGCACCGGTGTTGCTGATGACAAGGTCGTCTACGCCTACGTGCCGGAGATGATTCAGTATTACTTGGGTGAAGAACCAATTCTTTCGAACGTGCCGACATACCTGTGCGATCGCGAAGAAGACCGCGCCTATGTGCTGGATCACTTGGACGAATTGGTTGTCAAAGCGGCTGGTGAATCGGGTGGCTATGGCATCTTGATCGGGCCGCATGCCACGCCAGAAGAACGTCAAGAATTCGCGGCGAAGATCATCGACAATCCACGCAATTACATCGCCCAACCGACGCTGCAATTGTCTCGGGTTCCGACAATGGTGGACGATCACCTGGAAGGACGTCATGTCGATTTGCGTCCGTACATTCTTTGCGATGGCCCAGACGATGTGTGGGTTTTGCCCGGCGGTCTGACACGAGTGGCACTCAAAAAGGGTTGTCTCGTCGTGAATTCATCCCAAGGTGGCGGTAGCAAAGACACTTGGGTGGTCGCACAGGCTGGTGAAACCATCGCGCGGGTCTAGAACCGTTGGCAGGGTTTGTTTGGCCGCGATGGCTACCCTGCATTGATCCGCTTTCGCCATTTTCAATTCAATCGCGCAGTCGCTTTTCTTTTCATCGCTGACACCACTGATATGCTTTCACGCGTTGCTGAATCCGTTTACTGGATGAGTCGCCAAGTGGAGCGTGCTGAGAATATCGCACGCTTCTTGGAGGTCACTCTGAACTTGATCTTGGATCAACCTGAGAACTTGGTTGATCCATGGAGTCCGTTGGTGCAGGTCACCGCTGATGAGGAGTGGTTCGAAGAGAAATACGGCAAGCCTGACAGTCGCAACGTCGTTCAGTTCCTCGCGTTCGACGATGAGTATCCCAACAGCATGGTTTCCTGCTTGCGAGCGGCTCGCGAAAATGCTCGGGGCGTTCGTGAGACCTTGTCTTCGGAAGCGTTTGAACAACTCAACCAATTTTATCACTTCGTTGGTGATGCTTCGCCCGCGGCGGCGATGGATCCGACCAGCCAGTTTTTTGATGACGTTCGAAAGCAAACGTTGCTTTGGAGCGGTGTGTTTGCCAGCACCATGGCCCAAGACAGTGGATGGCACTTCGCGAACTTAGGCCGCATGCTTGAGCGAGCCGACAAGACATCTCGAATTTTGGATGTGAAGTACTTCAACTTGCTGCCGAACTTGGCAGACGTTGGCACGGCGGTCGACGATTTGCAGTGGTCAGCATTGTTGCTGGCGATCAGCGGGTTCGAAGCCTATCGTCGCGATCACCATCAAATTGAGATTGAAAAGGTCGTTGATTTCTTTCTCTTCAATCGCAGCTTTCCAAGATCGATTCACCACTGCATCGCATCAGCGAACTGGTCGCTCGGAGAAATCGAGCAGGCTTCCTCCAGCAATATGAATCGTACGGCGGGCCCCATTCTCGACGAACTGCAACATCGTTTAGCTCACACTCAAGTCGAAGAAGCGCTAGCGGGCGGCATGCACCAATTTGTTGATTCGGTTCAATCCGAAATCAATCGAATTGGTGAAGCTCTTGGACAAGACTATTTTCAAATTTCGGTGAATTCATGACGATCCGCGTCGCGCTACATCACAAAACGTCGTACAAATACGAACGACCGATCATGGTCGGTGCTCAACAAGTCCGATTGCGTCCGGCCTATCACGGTCGAACACCAATTGTGTCGTACAACTTGGCGATCTCCCCCGAAGACCATTTCTGCAACTGGCAACAGGATCCCTTTGCCAATCCGGTTGCGCGGTTGGTGTTTGAAAAGCCAACGGACCACTTCACCGTTTGCGTGGATTTGGTGGCGGATATGACCGTCATCAACCCGTTTGAGTTTTTCGTTGACGATTCGGCTCAGGAATGGCCATTCGAATACGACGATCAAGTCAAACGGCAACTGGCCAGCTATTTGGCGCCGGTGGAGATGACGCCCAAGTTCGAAAAATGGATCGAGACGCTGCCGAAGAAGTCGGAGCGAATCATCGATTTCTTGGTCGACGTCAATCGAGCGGCCCAATCGAAGATCGATTACAAAATCCGTTTGGAACCAGGTGTCCAAACGCCCGAAGAAACGTTGACTCTGTGCAGCGGTTCGTGCCGTGATTCAGCTTGGTTGTTGGTCAACGCGTTTCGTCATATGGGGATGGCATCCCGTTTTGTGTCCGGGTACTTGATTCAGTTGACCGCTGATCAAGAATCCTTGGACGGACCCAATGGACCGGCGGAGGATTTCTGCGATTTGCATGCCTGGACCGAGGTCTATCTGCCAGGTGCCGGATGGGTTGGGTTGGATCCGACCAGTGGTTTGATGGCCGGAGAAGGTCACATCCCGTTGGCTTGCACGCCGACATTCACCGACGCCGCGCCGATCATCGGTGGACATGAACCGTGCGAAGTGGAATTTGAACACGAGATGACGGTCACTCGGGTCCATGAAGATCCACGCGTGACCAAACCGTATGCGGAATCCACTTGGCAAGAAATCTTGCAGGCCGGCCGAGCGATTGATGAGCAGTTGGAATCAGCTGATGTTCGGTTGACGATGGGTGGCGAACCGACCTTCGTTTCGATCGACAACATGGATGATCCGCAATGGAACACCGATGCGGTTGGTGAAGAGAAACGAGTGCTCAGCAATGTTTTGCTGACTCGTCTGCGGGAACGTTGGGCACCGGGAAGTTTGCTGCACTACGGTCAGGGCAAATGGTATCCCGGCGAGTCGCTTCCTCGTTGGGCGTTGACTTGTTTGTGGCGGCGTGATGGACAACCGATTTGGCAGGACGATCAATGGATTGCCGATGAGGGGAAAGACTACGGTCACACTCACAGCGACGCGGAACGTTTTGTGAAAACGCTGGCGCGTGAGCTGAATGTCAGTGCCCGGATGACGTTCCCGGTTCACGAGGACGTCTTTCACTACTTGTGGCGAGAGAATCGTCTGCCAATCGATGTGGACCCGGAGGATCCGAAGCTGGAGGATCCCAACGAACGTGCGATGATGATGCGAACGTTCAACGCTGGGCTCGGGTCGCCCGTTGGATATGTGCTTCCGGTTCGCCGAGCATGGTGGCAGGCTCGCCCGGGTTGGATCAGCGGCCGATGGCCCGTTCGAAGCGAACGTGTGTATTTGATTCCCGGTGATTCGCCGATCGGTTTGCGATTGCCTTTGGATCGTTTGCCAGTTGCTTCCGCATCCGAGGCACCGTTCTATACCACGCCGATGGATCCGACGGCTCCGCACGGACCGTTGCCACCGCCCGAGATGCCTCGGGGTAATGAACAAGACCCGCGAGGCAATCGACGCGTTGATTCGCCCGACGAGTCACGAGAACGGATTCACCCTCAAGTCTTGGATGAAGAAGACGATGACAATCTGCCGACCAGCGAAGACGTGGTGCAAACGGCGCTTTGCGTGGAGTGTCGGTACGGACGATTGTATGTCTTCATGCCGCCGACTCAGCGGATCGAGGACTACTTGGATTTGGTCACCGCCGTTGAGCAAACCTGTGCTTCGACCAAATTACCGGTCATCATCGAAGGCTATCTGCCGCCCGCTGACGATCGAATCGAGTTGTTTAAGGTTACTCCTGACCCAGGTGTGATCGAAGTCAACACGCAGCCGACCGCATCGTGGGACGATTTGGTGGAGTTGACTGAATCGCTGTATCACGAAGCTCGCAAATCACGTTTGGGAACCGAGAAGTTTGACTTGGACGGTTACCACACCGGGACCGGTGGAGGAAACCACATCGTATTGGGTGGACGATCGACGAACGAAAGCCCGTTCTTGCGACGGCCCGATTTGTTGGCCAGCTTCATTCGGTTTTGGAACAATCACCCGTCGCTTTCTTACATGTTCAGCAGTCGGTTCATTGGCCCGACCAGTCAAGCACCTCGAATGGATGAGGCGCGACAAGACGCGGCGTACGAAATGGACATCGCGCTGAGTCAGTTGCCTCCGACCGAAACGGATGTTCCGCCGTGGTTGGTGGACCGATTGTTCCGTGACCTGATGGTCGATTTGACGGGCAACACGCACCGTGCCGAAATCTGCGTCGACAAGCTGTATTCTCCTGACAGTTCAACCGGACGTTTGGGCTTGGTCGAGCTGCGTGGATTTGAAATGCCACCGCACGAACAAATGAGTCTGGCTCAGTTGTTGTTGATTCGCTCATGCGTGGCCGCGTTTTGGCAGCAACCTTACGATCGTCCGATTCAACATTGGGGCACACGTCTTCACGATCAGTTTTTGCTGCCCCACTTTGCTTGGCAGGACCTCACGCAATTGGTCGGCGAACTCAACGCCAAGGGGTCACCGATATCCGCGGATTGGTTCGCGGTGCATCACGAGTTTCGGTTCCCATTGATTGGTGAAATGGTCCTCGATGGAATGCGAGTGGAACTGCGCAGTGCCATTGAACCGTGGTACGTGATGGGTGAAGAACCGGGCTCGAGCGGAACAACTCGATTCGTTGATTCATCACTGGAACGATTGCAGGTGTTGGTGGAAGGTTTGGAACCGGATCGCCACGCGTTGATCGTGGCGGGACGTGAAGTACCGTTGCATGCCACCGGTGTTGCCGGTCAGTACGTTGCGGGAATCCGCTATCGAGCATGGCAACCGCCTCGCTGCTTGCATCCAACCATCGGTGTTCACACGCCGTTGCAATTCGATTTGGTGAATCGTGCGGCTCGCCGTTCGATCGGGGGCTGCACTTACAACACCGTGCACCCGGGTGGGCTCAGCCATGAACGGTTCCCCGTCAATCCGAAGGAAGCAGAGTCGCGACGTGCATCGCGATTCCGTGAATTCACGCTGTCGGGAGGCGAAATCGTGATGCCTGGACTGCCATCGCGAACCGGGTACGAACCCTTCCCTGTCACGATGGACCTGCGGCGCAGCTAGAAATCCACGATTGCCTCTCCCACGTAGGGGGTGGCCGAGGCGGCTGAGATGCATTTGCTCGCCCGGTCATTCGTCGAATCCTTGGGCTCGGTTACAATGGCGCTTCAATGCTACACCGCGACGAAGAAGTTTGACCCAGATGGTATTTCCTCGGGTCGATGCTGTTGCCAACTCAGATCGAATCAAAGGTGAACGTGCCGACTCCCACCGCGACAGCTCATTCCAACGATTTGCCATCGGGATCGCCGCCTGGGCTCTCATTGGCAGACTATGCCTCGATGGCGGAACGCTTTGACGAATGCCGTTTACCCGATGGTGCGTTGCGTCCATGTTGGAAGAGCATTGCCAATGAGGTCACGAGTCTCGGCAAGTCAGGGCTGAACGACCGTGAATCGCAAATCGAACAATTGATTCGTGAGAACGGATCAACGTTTCAGATCGACACCGGTGAAGGCACGCAGACTCGCCCTTGGCAATTGGCGACCGTGCCGATTGCCATCGCGGAGCAAGATTGGAATCGGTTGGCCACCGGGTTGGCTCAACGGACCCGTGTTCTGGAAGCCATCCTGGCTGATTTGCTTGGACCCCAACGGCTGATTCGTGAACGCGTTTTGCCACCTGAGCTGTTGTGGGACAACCCTCGATTCCTTCGCGTTTATCACAACCTTCCGGTGTCCGCTGGTCATCGGTTGCATCTGGTCGGTTTCGATGTCGCGCGTGCCAGCGATGGTGCATGGTGGGTCACCGGTGATCGCACCCGGGCGCCGAGTGGATTGGGTTATCTGCTTGAGAACCGGATTGTTCATGGACGCATCTTTCCGCATCTCAGTCGCACCGCCAACGTGCGTCGGCTGGCATCATTCTTCGGATCGATGCGGCGCCATTTTCGAACGCTTGCTCCTCGTCAAAAAGACAACCCGCGAGTTGCTTTGCTGACTCCCGGCCACGGCAGCTATCGCGATTTCGAAGACGCTTACCTCGCTCGGTATTTGGGATATACCTTGGTCCAAGGCCGCGATTTGGCGGTTCGGGGCGAACGGCTGCATTTGAAAACATTAGGCGGATTGCTTCCGATCGAAGTGCTTTGGCGGCATGTCTCCGATCGAAAGTGCGATCCATTGGAATTGGATCCTCATTCAACCGAAGGCGTCACCGGATTGCTGCGGTGCAAACGTGGCGGTGAATTGGCAGTGGTGAATTCGATCGGAACCGCGATCGCCGAAATGCCTGCATTGATCCCATTCTTGCCGGCGGCGGCAAAGTTGTTGTTGGGTGAGACGTTGCAATTGCCCAGCGTGGCAACGTATTGGTGCGGAGCCGAAAAGGAACGCCAGTATGTTTTGGAACATCTCGATGAATTGGTTCTGCGAGATGCGTTTGCGGTCAGCGACACGCGTCCGGTGATGCCGGTTCGATGCACCGCCGAAGAGAAGGAAGCTTTGGTGCGTCGCATCAAAGCCCAACCCAATCGATTTGTTGGGCAACATCGGTTGTCTCACAGCGTCACGCCGGTGTGGCATGGTGAGCGATTCGAACCTTGGCACGTTTCACTTCGGACGTTTGTGCTGCAAACCAAAAACAACATTGAAGTGTTGCCAGGTGCACTTGCGCGTGTCAGTCCGAAAGAAGATCTGCTTAGCAACTCGCCAACGCAGGGGCAATTGACGCAGGATTGTTGGATCGTCAGCGACAAACCAGTCGATCACGAAACCACGTTGCTTTCCAACGACGATCACACGATTGTTCTGCGACGCAGCGGAGCTGAATTGCCCAGCCGCGTTGCCGAACATCTGTTTTGGTTGGGACGCTACGTCGAGCGTTGTGAGTCCATCGCCAGATTGCTGCGAACGACATTGGCTCGGCTGGTGGGCGAAGATGAACTCAACGATTTGCCCGAGATGACGAGGTTGGTGGCTGCTTTGGCGGCCGTTGGACAACTCGAACCTGACTACGCGATTGAGGGTCTCGACGGGGCCATGCCTCAATTGGATAGCGTGTTGCCGTCCAGCGTCTTTGACACCGCCAATCCGCGAGCTTTGCAAAACTCGGTTGCCAGTGCACTGCACAATGCGACGGCCGTTCGCGACCGAATCTCGCTGGATGCCTATCGAATTTTCCAAAGCATTCACGCAGATATCTCCGGCTCGCGAAGACCGACGACGGTCAACGTTTCGCGGGCGATGGAGCGGCTCAACCGTTTGATCACCCACTTGATGGCGTTTAGCGGATTGACCGCGGAGAGTCTGACAAGAACACACGGTTGGCGTTTCGTTTTGCTGGGACGCCGCTTGGAACGCGCTGATCAAACCGCTGAGTTGTTGCTTGCAACGATGGTTCGGCCGGTCGCCGATGAAGTTGGATTGTGCGAGAGCATTTTGGATGCGACCGACAGCTTGATGACCTATCGGTCGCGTTATCTTTCATTGGTTCGTCCCGCACCCGCGATCGACTTGATGGTCACGGATGAAACCAACCCGAGATCGCTGCGATTTCAGCTTAACGACATTCAACAATTGCTCAGCGATCTACCGACGGAACCAGGGCGTGTCGCGTTGGGTGCGGACGAACGATTGGCTCGTGAACTTCAGCACCCATTGCTGATTGCGGACGTCGGGACTCTCACCGAAGTCAACGCATCGGGGAATCGGGTGGAACTGCAGCGGTTGCTGGAATTGGTTCAAGCGAAAATTCCTCAGCTGGCAAACGCAATCGCTGGTCGATACCTCATTCATACCGCACCCGAGCAGACTTTGACTGGCGATCGCGAACAATCGCTGGATGAATCCTTGATGCCTCCCGAAGCAACGCAAAGGTGAATTCAATGCCTCGGTCGGTCACTTACGACATCGTTCATGAGACGAAGTACACCTACAGCGAACCCGTTGCGGTTTGTTTGAACCAGCTTCGTATGCGCCCGCAGACACGGTCCCCATCGGTGGTTTGCAACCAGTGCACCGTCACCATTGAACCGGTGCCAGCCAAAGTGGATACGCACCCGGACTACTTCGGTAACATTGTCGACTCATTTGCGATTGAGTCACATCATGAATCGTTGGTTGTCAAAGTCGCCAGTCAGGTGCAGGTCAATGCGATCAATCCTTTTGAGTCGCCAAATATTCCGACGGTAGCGGAAGTGGTCCATGCAATCCGAACCGGACAGACCGAAGCTGATCTCTTCGCCAAGGAATATGTGTTCGCATCTCCTCGCATTCCCTTGGCGGGCCACTTCGCCGAATACGCCAAAACGATCGTGAACGATGGCTCATCGATCTTGGACGCGGTGCTTCAGCTGACCAAACACATCCACGATGACTTCCGATACGATTCGACCGCCACGGACGTCAGCACGACAACCCAGTCCGCGTTTGAACTCAAAGCAGGTGTGTGTCAGGATTTCTCACACGTTCAAATTGCCTGCTTGCGCAGCCTTGGGTTGCCCGCCCGATACGTCAGCGGCTATCTGCGAACGTTGCCTCCGCCCGGAAAACCTCGCTTGATAGGCAACGACGAATCCCACGCTTGGATCAGCGTCTACGCGGGAGAAGCTCTGGGATGGATCGACTTTGACCCAACCAATGCGTGTCAGATCGGTGTCGATCACATCCCGGTCTGTGTTGGTCGGGACTATGACGACATCAGCCCCATGCGTGGCATCGTGCTGGGCGGCGGCCACACGACCCTTGCCGTCAAGGTGGACGTCGCACCGGTCGAACTGCCAACAGAAGTGGGGCCACCTGCCTGAGGCACCGTTGGACGCCTCTCGCCTCAACGCGTCTTTGCCTGAGCAGCCTCGAAGTGGCACCTATTCAGACTCTCGCAATCATTCGTGGTCCGTGCCTAGCAACGTCCACCAAGATCGTGTCCATTGCGTGAACGCCGCTGCTGTGGGAACGATCAATTGATCGACACGCAAATCTGCCGAGCGTAGAGGTCGTGCAGTTTTTTGATGCCGCTCTTCGGCAGATTCCCACACGGCGTACCTCTCCCGAAACGAAGTTTGGGGAGAGGTCGAGCGACGCCGTTCAGGCGTACACGAGGGTGAGGGCCGAGCATGGGAAAAGGCGCGCACTACCCTCCCCGGAATTCTCGCTGAACGCTCGCATTCCGACACTCCCCAACTGCGTTCAGGAGGCTGATTTCAACCTTGCGAGCACGGCACTTCAAAACTGCACGACCTCCGTATTGGAGGCTTTTGGAAAAACGAGCCGGCCTCACCGCGTTTCCACACTTTCGCCCCGGATGGGGCAATCGTCCGTAGCTCGGGACGGAAGCCCCGAGACCGATGCCGGAACCCAGCAGGCCGCCCCGGACGGGGCCGTCGTGGGGACTGTTTTGGGCGGTTCATCGATCCAGCAGCAAGAATGCGGCCGCAGTTTTCCGGTGCAGAGATATGGTTAAACGAACTCCGTCCCCTTTTATCGCCCAGGAGGCTGATTTCAACCTTGCGAGCACGGCACTTCAAAACTGCACGACCTCCGTATTGGAGGCTTTTGGGAAAAAGAGCCGGCTTCATCGGGCTTCTCCACTTTCGCCCCGGATGGGGCGATCGTCCGTAGCTCGGGGCGGAAGCCCCGAGACCGTTGGAGGAACCCAGCAGGCCGCCCCGGACGGGGCCGTCGCGGGGACTAACGAATTGCTCCGGTGCACAAGTATGGTTAAACGACCTCCGTCCCCTTTGATTGCCCCGTCGTTGGAAGTCGTTTGCATCCTTGCGACGAACCGCCTAGTGCGGTCCCGCATGCTAGGTGGTGTGGGAGGGGCCCCGGGCAACCGGGCCCATATCCCGATCGGCATGGTTATTTGGTCCTAGTCGCAGGTGGAAGCATCGCGACAGCATCTTTCCGCTTGCAGAAACGATACTTATCGGCGTCGTGGACATAATAAGTCATTTGATCGACGGCGTCGCGTTGAGTCGTGCCAGCAGCAAAGTGGATACCATCGAATGTTGCGCCGGTGAGCTTTGCATGAAAAGACGCAAAGTAATCGTTTGGTTCATCGAAGTCGCCGATCTCGGCACGCCAATCGATCTTGAACGTCGGTTTCTTTGGTTGTCGGCGGATCGTCAATGAGTGGTTGCCGGTGTGTTGATGAGCAGTTCGGTACAATCCAAATGCGCACAGTGCTGGGCTCTCAAAATCTTCAGTATCAAATTCGTAGGTATCGGACGTGACCTTAGACCATCTAAGCGGTGATGAAATTGGAGCCGCGAGAAAACCATAGCATCGCCCGTTCCATGCCGTTGACGAAAGGTGAGCGTGCACAGAGATCATTTTGGAGGTATCGACCAGTTCCGCCTCGACGTCCAGGTCGAACCATACCCCCGAACCACGTTCAATGCGGCCAGTCCACGAGCACCGAACGATACGGTGGACAATGTCGTCGTCGCTGAACGTGATTGAACCAAAGTCTTTTGCGGCGATAATTCTTCTCCCAAATAACGTTTGCAATCACCCGGTCGCGACGAGAGATTGTCCATTGTCAAAACGCCCGATTTCGCGACTCAGGTGCATTTTTTCGTTCTGCAGTTATTCGTTCCAGAATGGTACGTACTTGGCTGACGTCACTGAAGTCGTGCCAGACTTTGAGAGGTTACAGTGCAGGGCGATTGCACGGGGAATCACGGGCTGAAAACGACTTTTTCCA
>TARA_R110002073_G_scaffold24260_4_pt1 | contig 48696 bp, 44 predicted proteins | sample TARA_R110002073 | Tara Oceans TARA_R110002073 (sample SAMEA4397174) | marine metagenome | biome: Polar Biome; feature: [DCM] deep chlorophyll maximum layer (ENVO:01000326); material: water (ENVO:00002006), including particulate matter (ENVO:01000060) such as... | depth 40 m
GAGACATCGCAGGAGCGCCCATCGTGCTCGTCGATGCAGACGCAACGCCCCGGGAGCAGCTCACCGCTGCAGCCTACGGCGTTCTGGCGGCACTTCCAGCCGGGCAGAGCATGCCGGTCCGCCAACTTACCCAGGCGCTTATCCGCCAGGGCCACTTAAGCGGCGGTGCCGACAGTCTGTGGCGCATGGTGAAGGGCACCTTGCTTGTATCGGAGCAGCGACGCAGCACTCGGGGGCTCGCCCCCTTGGTTCGCTACCGCGGCAAAGACCTATTCTCGGCTGGTGCAACCCACGGGCGTTCAGCGGTTGATCTTGCAGAAGCTGCTCTTGCAAAGGCGGCAGAGAACTACGCAGCTGCCGCCTTACAGGAGATGCAATCGCGCCTGGCTCAGCTTGCCCCGCAGATGCTTGAGCGCATCGCCTACGTCTACCTGCAGTCCACGGGCTGGAAAGACATCTCATGGATCAAACGCGTGGAGAAAAGTTCTTACGCACTCGCAGTTGCGCCGGGCGCTGTGGATCAAACGATGATCGCGGTTCGCGGAGGTCCTTCCGATATCGATAGACGAGGAGTTGGCGAGTTGCGCGCCGGCCTCTACGCCAAAGACTTGGACTCGGGCCTACTGCTATCGCCTTGTCCTCTTTCCGAAGAGGCCGAGACCGAACTTGCCAAGGAGGGCGCGCACGTCCGACTTGTGTGTGGCGGTGACTTCATTCGGGACCTTGTTGCTCAAGAAGTGGGCGTCTCGTGGCGACATCAGCAGCTGCCTAAGATCGATCAGCGATTCTGGGATGCTCTCCTGAGCTAGCGTCCTAGATGTCGTGGTACGGCCAGCTATCGCATCCGCAAGCGCTCCTCGAAATGGAGCGCCTGCGAGATGCCATGATTGCGTCTCCCGACATGAGTGGCTGCTTGATTCTCTGCGAGCATCCGCCAACCATTACCTGCGGAAAACACAGCAGGGCCGAGAACATCTTGCTGCCCGCAGAAGAGCTTGAGCGCCGCGGCATCGCCGTCGAGCCAATCGATCGGGGCGGCGACGTGACGTATCACGGCCCGGGCCAGCTCATGGTGTATCCAGTCGTGCGGGTTGGCATTCGTGTGACTGCGTACTTGGAGGCGCTGGCAAATGCACTGTCTGCACTTGCCGCCGAATTTGGGATTCCCAATGCAAGATGGCGCAGTGACGATGCTGGGCTGTGGCTTGGGCAGCGCAAACTCGCCGCCTGCGGGCTAAACCTGCGGCGCGGCGTAAGCATTCACGGGTACGCCTTTAACTTGCGAACGCCGCCAAATGATTGGCGATGCATTGTGCCTTGTGGGCTTGTCGGTCCAGGCCCGATATCGCTTGAGGAGGCGCTAGAAGGTCGAGGAGCACCGACGATGCACGCGTGCGCACAAGCCGCGTTGCCGCTCCTGCACCAAGCCCTGGCGCCTTACGGACTGGACCCGAATGCTAGAGCCAAGCTACGCTAAAGTCTTGAAGCGCGTACGACTGATATACAACACCGACTACGACGAGGAATTGATCGCAAACTCTGGCGTCGACGTCAGTGCAGTCGAAGAAGCGGCCCGCGCGGTTTGTCAGGGAATTTCCGACTACGGCCTGCAGACCGAAATCATCGGTGTGCACGGTAGGGATATCTCTGAGGTCCTTGCAACCTTGCAAGATGGCGGTGCGGATCTCGTATTCAATATTGTGGAGTCACTTTGCGGCGATACGCGAAACGAACTTCTCATGCCCGCTCTGCTCGAACTTCTGGGCGTTCCCTACACCGGCCCTGACGCGCTGGCAATTGGGCTCTGCTTGCACAAGGCAAAATGCAAGCACGTGCTCTCTGGGCGTGGCATTGCGACACCCGCTCATGTTCTCCTCAGCTCCCAGCAGCGAGTCAAAAGCGGTGTCATGGACGCCGAACTCGAAGAGCTCGCCTATCCCTTCTTCCTCAAGCTCGCGAGAGAGGATGCCTCGATTGGCATTAAAGCGAGCAACGTTGTTACCTCCGCCGCCGAACTCAAAGAGCGCGGCCTAGAGCTTTTGGCCGAGTACGGTCAACCTGTGCTTTGCGAGCGGTACATCACTGGCCGCGAAGTGAACGTCACGGTTCTTGGCAACGGTGCCGAGAGCGAGGTGCTACCACTGTTCGAAATCGACTTTGGCGATATGCCAGAAGGGCGACCACACATTATTTCCTACGCTGCAAAGTGGGATGAAGATCATGTCGACTACGGTGGTACCAAGCCTGTGCCGATGCAGGATGTGGGACCCGAACTGGCTGAGAAAATCGCAACGACGGCAAAACGCTCGTTCCATGCGCTTGGCTTGCGCGACTTCGGTCGCATCGATCTTCGCATCGACTCCGAAGGAACGCCTTGGGTTATCGATGTGAATCCCAACTGCGATCTATCGCCGGGGGCAGGGGTGGCGAATGCTGCAGCCTTGGCTGGCATGGACTATCCCCAACTAGTCGGACGCATTTGCGAGCTGGCCTGGAGCCGCCATGAGCGTGCAACTGCGAAGCCTTAACGCTGGCGATAGGCCACGCCTCGAGGCCATTCTGCGCTCGGACGATACCTTTCGCGACGACGAAGTCTCGGTTGCTCTCGAGTTGGTCGATGATGCTCTGGCCGACCCAAAGTCGGACTACTGGTTTCGCTTAGCCGAGTGCGCGGGCGAGCCTGCTGGCTACATCTGCTTCGGGCCCACTCCGATGACCGCCTGCACCTATGACCTCTACTGGATTGTTGTGCATGCCGAGCACAGAGGGCACGGGATTGCCCGCGCCCTTATCGATGCGATGGAGGTTGCACTTCGGCAGCGTGGAACTCGGGCGCAGATTCGCGTAGAGACGTCGCAGAGTGAAGGCTATGGAGCGGCTCGCAAGCTCTACGACGCACTGGGATACCCCGAGACGGCGCGCTTCAAAGACTTCTACAGCGAAGGCGACGACTTAATCGTGTTCTATAAGAATCTATGATCCAAGCCTCGATAGCTGTTGTTGTTGCTCTCGCGCTCGGGAGTTGCTCTTCTAAGAAGAAGTCTGAGGCTATCAAAATGGATGACGCGGCGGTGGTTGCAACGTCGCGGGCACCACAGGTTCGGGAGATAGAACCAGAGGTGATGGTCTTGAGGCAAGTCTTCGTAGAAGAGAGCCCCGAGGGCGGCGCACTTACCCTCCCAGGCAGTGAGATGGCCAAGCAGCTTGGTGGCACGCTTGTCACGTCAGGCTTTTTGGCGGCGCGGGACGGCGACGTTCCAGATAGCCACCGAGCCCGGCGTGTCGAAGCGTTTCTAAGCCTGAGCTACGATTGGGCGCCACAGGCGCAGGCGAACGCAGGTGCCTTGGTACTTGCCGCCGAAGCGCGTCTCGAGTTTATCGAGGGCAGGAGTGACCTCGCTCCCCGTGTAGCGATTCTCTTGGACGCAGAGGTTCCTCACAGCGCGAGCGACCCCGATGGCAGCAAGCAAGCGCAGCTGGCTCTCGATCAGCTGGCCCAGGCCGCTACCGAGAATCTTGGCGAGTCCCTGGTGGCCAGGGAGCGTCTGCGCCGATCCACCCATGCCGAACTGCTCTCGGCGCTCTCGGTAGGGCTACGCGAACCGACAATGCGCATCTGGGGGCTTCAGCTCGCTGCCGATCGAGGGCTGCGCGAGGCCGCTACGGCAGCGGCCCGGTCGCTCGATACCGAAGACGAGGCCTTGCGGTCCGCAGCAACCGCAGCGCTTGTGGCATTTCGCGATCCAACAACGGTGGCTGCACTTATCGAGGGCGTCGATTTTAATAGCTACGAAGAACTCCGAGTTACCATGGAGGCCATCTCGGCAATCGGCGGCGACGATGCGATCGAGTTTCTCGAGTTTCTCGCCAGCGGCCATTCAGACGACGAGATTCGCGAGCGAGCCAAGCAAAGCCTCTTGCGGCTTCGCGAGAGCAAGACGCAAGATCTCTAAATCCGCGAGCCGAGAATTCCGTAGCGCTGCAGCTTCTTTTGCAAGCCGTAGCGACTAAGGCCCAACAAGGTTGCCGCCTTGCTCTGATTGTTCTCGGTCTGCGCCATGGCCGCTTCAACCAGCCTGCGCTCCAGAGTCTCAACCTGCGGTTTAAGGCGCAGGTCGGTATCGGCAGGAGCGTCGGCAGTCTTCGCCTTCGGCATCACCTGTACCGAGAGATGCTCGGCGGAGATGCACTCGGTGTCGGCCATCGCGCTGGCTCGGGCTAGCTCGTTTTCGAGCTCCCTAACATTGCCGGGCCAGTCGTAGGCTTGCAGAAGCCGAAGCGCCGACTCACTTAGTTGATGCTTTGCCGAGACCAAGTGCGTCGCGAGGCCTGGGATGTCCTCCCGGCGCTCGCGCAGTGAGGGAATGCGAAGTTCGAGGACCTTGAGCCGGTAGTACAAATCCTCTCGGAAGCGGCCGGCCAGCACCTCTTGCCACAAGTCCTTATTGCTTGCACAGAGCACGCGAATGTCGACGTGACGAACCTCCTCTGCTCCCAGCGGGCGAATCTCGCCCTCTTGCAGCGCGCGCAAAAGCTTGCTCTGCATCGCCAGGCTTGTATCGGCGATTTCATCGAGAAAGAGCGTTCCGCCATCGGCAACTTCAAAGAGTCCGCGCTTGCCGCGTTCGGCTCCGGTAAAGGCACCGCGCGTAAATCCGAAAAGTTCTGCCTCCAGTAAGCTATCGGGAACCGCGCCGCAGTTGATTGGGACAAAGGCGTTCGCGGAGCGTGCGCTCTCGGTGTGAATTGCTCGCGCCAAGAGTTCTTTGCCTGTGCCGCTCTCGCCGTGAATCACAACGGGCAGGGCGCAGGCTGCTGCTCGCTCGGCAATCGCCAACAGTTCGCGCATGGGTTTCGAGCGGCCGATGATTGCGTCAAAGGCCCCGGATGCGCGCGCGCCTGGAACCTGCGCGCGAGTTCTGGCAAGTTGCACTTCGGTACTCTGAAGTTTGTCTTCGAGTTTGGCATTTAGGTCGCGGATTTCCTCTTGTCGATTGCGGTTCTCGCGAGTGAGGCGTGCATTCTCGATGGCCACAGCAGCAATGTCAGCAAGCTCGCGCACCACGTCGACCGCGGCTTCATCAAAGGCGGATCGGCGAAAGCGATGGTCGAGGTAGAGGGTTCCAACAATGCGATCTTTCACGCGAAACGGCACGGCGAGAATGGAGCGAAGCTGCAGTGCTGCCACCGACTGCGAGCCGCCAAAGCGCTGGTCGGCCTCGGCATCGACGGTCATCACAACTTGTCCTGTGGCCGCGACGCGCTCGGCGATGGACGTACTGAGTTGCTCTTGGGAGCCAAGCTCCTCACCACCCATATTGCGCGCGACGCGAAACTGCAAGACGCCTTCGGAGTTGCGCAAAAGTAAAAACGCACGCTCGGCTCGACTTAGTTCAACTGCTGTATCGATGATCTCGTCAAGCAAGGGCTCGATTCGCTGTTCGGAGTTTAGCTTTCGACTCAGCGCCAGAAGTCTTCGCAGAGGCAGCGCTTCTGCCGATTGAGTCATGGCCTCACGGGGGCGTGCTGCATCCCTGAGGCTTGCCAGGGCAAGGGCTTCCGGATGTCGCGCAAGTCCGTTGCGGTACGCTTCCGGGCAAAGGGCCGTAACCTCGGCCAAGATGGCCTGCGCTCGTGTTGCCGCGTCACTCGATTGCACTGCATCTCCAAGTGCTGCGAAGGTTCTGGCGAGAAGGACCGCGCTTCGCCACCGCAGATCAAGATCGCCATTGGCTTGTGTCTCTGCAAGTTGCGCTTCCAATGCGCTTACAAGCGATCTGGACACGGTGGCCGTGGCCAATGCCACGCGCGCTTTACAGCTTAGGATCTCGCCTTGGTGTTCTTCTGAGTCCGAGGTGAGTGCTTCAATAAGCGAGGCTGCCTTGCCATTCTTTGCGCGAGCATGCCACTCGGCGAGGCGCATTGAGGCGTAGATTGTATCGCTTAGGCCGTGCTGGGCACCAAGAGCCTCGGCGGTCTCGTAGTGACCAAGCGCTGTCTCCTCGTGATGTTCCCGCTCGCAGATTTCGCCATGCAGCAGATGCACAAAGAACGAAATGCGCGGCTCCTTGGCGCGCGCGGCCAGGCGCTCTGCCTCCTCCGCCTGCCTCCTCGCACTTGCAAACTCGCCAAGCGTTAGTAAGAGATTTCCGCGATTGCAGTGGGCGGCGGCGAGCTCGAAGGGCGTCCCACTTCGAGCAAGACCGAGATACGCACTCTCGTGCACAGCGAGCGCTTCGCTGTAGCGAGCGAGCCGTTGCAGGGCCGTTGCGCCGTTGAGGCGAAAGACTGCGCCAGCGTGAATCGCGCCACTCCGATCGCTGTGCTTGGCAGCCTTGGCGTAGAGCTGCGCAGCGCTTTCGAGTTTTGAATGCTTTTGGGCCGCCATGCCCTGGAGCCCGAGGGCTCGTCCCAAGAGCCGTTCGCTGTCACTCTCCTCGGCAAAACTCTGAAGCTCCGCAAAGGCAGAATCCGACGCTTGCAAATTGCCGGCATATAGCTGGGCCAAGCCGATGATTTCGGTGGCGGCGAAACGGGCCGCTGAAGTTGTCGAAAGAGCCAGCGAGCGCCTGGCTTCTGTCATGGCCTCCGGCAAATCCCCAAGGGCAAGAAGCGCCTTGGCAAGCGCTGATCCGGCGTCGCCATCGTTTGGCGCCTCGCTTGCAAGTTCTCGAAGCAAGGCAACCGACTCTCTGACGTCACCGCGGTGTTGGGCGCAGCGAGCGAGGGCAGCGGTCGCTCGCAAGCGAATTTCGTGTGACCTTGAACGTTGCGCCTTTTTGGCAAATTCTTCGGCGAGATCGTAGTCGCCTGTTGCAAGTGCAATCTCGGCTGTAAGCGCAGCGTGCACCGAAATGTTCTTGCCCCGCATCACAGATCCAGAGGCCAGGCCAAGCGATAGTGCTGCCCCTGCGTTGCCGTCGCGATTTTCTAACTCAATGGCTTCGAGGCTTACGGAGGCGGCCTCGGCGGTTGGGCCAACTACGAGCAAGTGGCCTGCGCGCTCCGTACGGCTAAGATTCGTACAGATACTAAGAACTTGTCGGTGTAGCGACTTTCTTCGCGATGTCGGCAAGTGCGCATCAATGCTCTTTGCGTAGTTTGCGCTTGCACAGCGCATTGTGCCGTTCGCAAATTGCACAAGGCCCGCCTGTGCGAGTTCTTGCGACGCGCTCGCCATTGCCTCGTCTGAGGCGCCAAGCAATTGCGTTGCTGTATCCCATGCGAGAGAACGGGCAGCAACGGCGAGTACTTCGAGGAGTGCGGCGGCATCGCGACCCAGGTTTTTAACCCGGCGTAGCAGAGCGTTTGTCAGGCCGTCGTCGTGCAAGAGGGTATCGGGACTCTTCTCGTGAAGCGGATCTAGGGAGCTTGCTGCTCGCAGCAATTCGCCAAGCGGGCCCGGAAGGTGCTGGGCAAGTGTTGCCGCACGCCGAATCCAATCACTTGGTGGCGGCGAGGCGCTCAGCGAACGACAAAGAAGCTCGCAATCGGCCAATGAGAGCGGCGGCATCGCGATGCAATTGGGGCCGTTGGCGAGCTGCTCCTCGACCTCGGCGATAAGGAGCAGAGCGTTTGGGAGGCGCGCCTCCCGAAGTTCGAAGAGTGTTGTTGCAGCGACGAAAGAGCAGACGAGAACAATCGGCGTGTCACCTGAGGCATGCGAAGCAAGGAATGCCGCTGCCGAAGGGGTGGCTGCCGGCCAAACGCTTGGCATGGCGACGGTGCGAATTCGCGGGCAGGGCAGCCCCTCTTGTGCTCCCAGGACCTGAGCGCGAAGCAGGGCTTCGGTGATGCATCGAGAGCGACCGCTGCCTGCGGCACCGGAAACTTCGCAGAGGATTCCTTTGGCCTCCGGTGTGGCAATGGAGCGAACCATCTCAACCAGTCGAGCCACCTCAGCGTCGCGACCGAAAAACTCTGAGGACAGCAAAGTGGGAACTTCGCCTTGCAATGGATCGACTCGAATTCCAAGTGACTCAGCCACTCGGCGAATATGAGCGCGCAGAGCGCTCATGCCGCTTGGGCGCCTGCCTCGATCAACTTCGATCATCGAGCACAGGAGCGTGACCAGAGCCTTTGGAAGCGCGCGACTGAGTTGCTCGCTGACGCCGGGCAAGACCCCTTCGAGGATGGCGGAATACACGCCATCGCCGCAGTCTTGGAACACCGCCTCGCCAATGGCAATTTCGATGAGACTCACACCCAAGCTATAGAGGTCGGCCTGTGAGTCGATGTGCCCGGAAAGCGCTTCGGGAGCCATGTAGAGCGGAGTTCCTCGTACGTCGCCCAGGCCAGCGCTTCGCGCAAGACCAAGGTCGAGAAGGATCGCGGGTTGCGAGCCAATCGCTGGGCAGACGATGTGATCCGGCTTTACATCGCCATGCACCAGACCTTGGCTGTGAAGATGGCCGAGGGCGGACGCCATCGCATCGGCAATCGCAAGCAGAAACCTCGGTCGTGCCTCCGCTGGCACATCTTGATAGTGGGCAGCCGCTGGGCGGCCCGTCACAAATGCACTGACCAGGCAAATCCCCGTGGCGCCCTCGTGCATTCGCAAAACTCGGGTTAGGCCTGGATGGCTCACGCTGGCGAGATGAGCAAATTCCTGAATGGCCGTCGCTCGCGCCTCCGGGCGAGAGACCCATTTCAGTGCGACAGGAGCATCGTTGGCTTCGCTGTCGTTGGCACGGAAGACGTCCCCTTGGCTTCCGGCGCCCGCTGGCCGAATCCCGGTGTAGCGAGACCCAATAACCTCTGCCAACTTTGTAGGCACCATAGTGCCAACAAGATTAGCACTACACGAAGTGTGGCTCAGCATCTTTGAGGGATTCTATGGAGATATGCTACCGTTCTCCTCCATGTCGAAGGGCCGTGATGGCAAGGCGGGACGGCTTGGCGACGATACCCGGGCTCGCATCAACGATTTAAAGGGAGGCTGGAAGCTCCCGGGCGCCGCTGCGGACGAAGACGAAGCTACCAAGGTGGCGGATAGCTCTTCCGAGCCGACGGTCAAAGTTGAGACGCAGACAGCTTCTCCGACGCCAACTCCTCTCGTGAAGTCAGGGGCGCTACCAAGCTTGCCTCAGCCGCGTCCGAGCAAGCCGACGCAGCCGCCGCCTTCACCGCGATCTACGAAAAACTCCCAGCCGCCGCCGTTCCTTCCGAAAACCAATGTTCCGCCGGGCGTGCCAAGTGCGGTTGCTCGGACGAAGAGCGCTTCTGTTCCGCCGCCAGCGCCTGTTCCGGTTTTGCGGGCGAAGAGCGCCTCGGTTCCGCCACCAGCGCCTGGTCGTGACAAACCCAAGCCAACGCTTCCCCCTGCCGCTGTGGTCTCCACTGTCGGCGCCGACGACGATGAGCCGACTCGCATTACAGGGATGGATGAGCCGAGCGAGGCCCTAGAGCAGGCGTCCTCCGCGATGGCGTCTCGCGCTCCGGCCTCTCGAACTCCGGCGTCTCGCAGCCCCGTCGGGGTAAGCAATGCCACAGGAACTGTGCGCTTGCCGGATAGCCTTCCTCGTGAGCCCGGCTTGCTCGGCGACATTGCCTACGTATTTCGAGTTGTTGGAAAACGGCGTTCGGCGAAAAAAGAGATGCGGGAGATTTCTTCGCGCATTGCGAGCGAGAAGGAAGCGCGCAATACAAAACTTTTGGACTACGCACGCCATGCAGTTGGCGATGATTCTTATGATCAGACCTTGGTTGGCCGAGCGCGCGCATCACTTCTAACGATTGAAGAGAAACGCTCTCATCACGCCGGACGAATTGCATCGGCGAACGAGAAAGTTGCGGCTCTCGAGCGTCAGCGAAAAGAACTAAAGGCCAAGCGCGACGAAGACATTGTGAAGCTTGAAATGGAAATTCAGGCTGTTGCTGCGAGCCTTGATCCTCTCGTGAAAAAGGCTGGTGCAGCGCGCAAAAAGACCACCCGCCTGCGCCTGCAGCTCCGCGCGATCGACGACGAAATTCAGAAGAAAGAATCGAGTTTGGTATCCGTTCACGGAGCGGCCGACAAAGCTTCGGTGCACGCAGAGATGGCGAGTTTGCGAGCCGAGCGCGATGCGGTGGCCAGCGATGAGCCTGCGATTGCCTCAGAAATCGATGGGTTAGAGCCAAAGATCGCAAGTCTTACTTCATCTCGTGGCGAGTTGGCCGACCAGATTGCGGTGCTTCGCGCTGAAGAAGAACTCGACATTGTGAGGGCCGAAGAAAAGGCCAATGCAGTGAATGCAACTCGGGTCGTCGAGGAGCGCGCGGTGAGCGATCAGGCGGCCAAGCAGGAGAAGCAGCTGCTCGAGCTTGGCGAAGGACTACACCACAATCCGCCCGATACCCGTGACCCCAAAGCGGCCGCTATCGTTCGCCACGACTTGGAGATAGGCACGCTCGAGCGTCGAAGCTTGGAGCTTAGTGAGCTGCTCGAAAGCGTGGAGGGCAGTGCCATGGTTCGCGGGGCGCTCTACCTTGGCGTGATGATTGCCATTCCCCTGGCGATTGCGATCTACTTCGCGTTTCTACGCTAGCAGCGTCGAGACTTTCTCGATCGCCCACCAGGTGAGGGCAAATCGCCCTCCGGAGAGCACAAGAGCAGCGAGGGCAACGGTGATTCCTCCAGCGCCAGCCAATCTCGACCAGCCCGAAGCATCGCGCCGCCGATACGCCACGACACCCAGTGTGACCGCAAACATGCCCGCGCCCATCGCGAGGTAGGTGCCCGCAGGGACTAAGGATGCGGCAAAGGCGAGGATTGCCAGAGCTAGGGCGAACTTTCCCACGTCTCCGACGCTAGCAGCCTCATGCGGCGAGTCCAACTTTCTGCGATGTTGCGGGCCGATCTCATAGAGATTGCCAGGAGCGAATGGACCTTGTATACGGCAGCCCAGCGAATGGAAGCCTCTACACATACCGCTTTAGCGCACGTCGGCAGTTGCGTGATTCTTGGACTGCCCAACGTTGGCAAGTCCACGTTGATGAATCGTGTCATGGGACTGCGCCTGATGGCAGTCTCGCCAAAGCCGCAAACCACGCGCAATCGTGTGATGGGGGTTGTAAATACCGAGGCTGACGACGGCGCTGCGCAAATCGTCTTCGTCGACACTCCTGGTATGCAGCAGGGCGCTGGTCCATTTCGCCGCTTTATGCGCGAAGAGGCGATGGGTGCCGCTGGCGATTCGGATGTGGCGCTTCTCGTCATCGACCTCTCAAGCCGCAAGCAGCGCACCATCGAGAGCCTTTTGGACTCGGATGCCAAGCCCATGCTCGATGCCCTTGAGGCATTTAATGGCTCGGTGATCTTGGCGCTAAACAAAGTCGATCTTCTCGAGGACAAAGAAGCGCTTCTGCCGATTCTTACCGACTTTGACGCGACAGGGCGCTTTGCCGCACTCGTGCCAATTTCTGCAAAGACCGGCAGTGGAACCGACTCGCTGCTGGCAAAGATCGCCAGTCATCTTGCGCCGGGCCCCATGCTCTTTCCCGAAGAGATGTACACCGACAAGGCCGAGCGGTTTCTCGCCGCCGAACTTATTCGCGAGCAACTCTTTCGCCAGCTTGGTGATGAGTTGCCGTACGCCAGTGCAGTGGTCATCGAAGACTTCCACTCGCGAGACAAAGGCGACATCGTTATTTCCGCAGCGATTCACGTCGAGCGCGAGTCCCAAAAGGGCATCGTCATCGGCAAGGGCGGAAAGCGAATTAAGGCCGTAGGCGAGCGTGGACGGCACGCGATAACTCAGCTCTTTGGTTGCCCAGTGCACCTAAAGCTCTTCGTCAAGGTCAATAGTAATTGGTCGCAGCAAGTTCGTTCCTTGCGCGAGCTTGGATACGAGTAATGACACGAACACCTCCCCCGCTTATCGCCATTGTTGGGCGCCCCAATGTTGGGAAATCAACACTCTTTAATCGCCTTGTCGGCGGCAGGCCAGCCCTGGTGCACGACACGCCGGGTCTTACGCGTGATCGCCGTTATGGCGAGTTAGAATATTTCGCAAGAAAACTTCGCATCGTCGATACCGGTGGTCTCGATCCTGATGCCGAGCAAGACGTGATTGGCGCCGGTATTCACAGGCAAGCACACGCCGCACTTAAAGAGTGCGATGCAGTTGTCTTTGTCGTGGATGCGCGCGCTGGCGTTACGCCGCTTGATCAAGAAGTTGTGATCATGCTGCGCAAGCTAAACCTCCCGGTGATTGTCGCCGCGAATAAGGTCGATAGCACCAAGAGCGAATCGCTTGTTCACGAGTTGCACGCGCTTGGCATGGGCGACCCGATGCCGGTTTCGGCAGCTCACGGCCGCGGCGTTGACGACCTTGTGCAAGCCATTGTCGATCTTCTCAAACTCGAGCCAAATATGGGCGACGAGGACGACGACAATGGCTTCGAGACCGAGGAGCAGGCGCTGGAGAGGCCGCTTCGGATTGCCTTTGTTGGCAAGCCAAATGCCGGCAAGTCTTCGCTTGTAAATCGGCTGCTTGGCGTCGAGCGATCGCTTGTTCACGACGTGCCTGGCACGACGACCGATCCAGTCGATACCGAGTTTGAATTTGGCGGAACCGCCTACACGCTTGTCGACACCGCTGGCATCCGCCGCCGCGGACGCATCGACGAGGAGACCGAGCGCATCTCGGTGTCGCTCGCCATCTCACAACTTCGCCGCGCCGACGTGGTCATCCTCGTTGTCGATGGCAATGAAGAGCCAAGTGAGCAGGATGCTCGCCTTGCAGGCATGATCGAGGACTCTGGCAAAGGGCTTATCATCGCTCTTAATAAGAGTGACTTGCTCGGCGGCCAAGGCGCTCTTACAAAGCTAAAAGAGAAGACCAAAGACGAGCTGCACTTTCTTAACTTCGCTCCAATGCACCTCATCTCGGCTCTCCGAGGGGATGGCGTTAGCGAGCTTATGAAGCTTGTCGATCGAGTGGCGACCGAGAGTCGCAAACGGATTGCAACCTCGGAGCTCAATCGCTTCTTCGCGGAAGTTTGCCAAACCCATCCGCCACCCAATAAGGGCGCAAAGATGGTGACGATTCACTATCTCACCCAGGCTCGCGTGAGCCCGCCGACGTTCCTGCTCTTCGCCAACCACCCAACGGCTGTCGATAAGAGCTACAACCGATTCATCGCCAACCAGCTCCGCAGCCGGTACGGATTTGAAGGAACGCCACTTCGCGTTTACGTGAAGCCAAAGTCCCAAGGGCGAAATCGCAAAAGTGGTGCAAAGAAGGGCGTCGTCAACAAGCGCGCTCCGAAGCCTGCGCCAGGACCAAAGCGCGGACAGCGCAACGCTCGTCGCAAGCGCAGCTAGCGCGCACAGTCTTCGACTACACGATCTTCGACTACACGATCTTCGACTACACGATCTTCGACTAGAAGAATCCCCACCTCCAGCTCGCGCGAACGCCGAGCTGGAAGAACGCGCTGCGGCTTAGGTAGGATTCAAAGCGCACAAATGCGCCAAAGGATCGCGACCTCGAAGTGAGAAAGTCGACGCCGGCTCCCAGCGATACCAAGGGCTGAACCGGATCCTCGATGTCCTCGCCGTGCATTACGATCCCGCCCAGGCCGAGATCGACATGGGGCACAAAGCGCAGAACGTCCAATACATAGGTAATGCCAACTTCGCCATAGCCAGCATAGGCGGGCGCCTCGGCGGTCGAGTCGTAGAACGCTCCGCCTCCGCCGCTGGCCCGTAACCAGATGAGGTCGGTGAGCCCATATTCGTAGTCCACGCCTAGAACACCGCCTAATGCTGAGTGATCCGGGATGGAAAAGCCCGCTCCTGCGGCGTTCAGACTAAAGACTGACTCGTCCTCGTCGGCGTGGGCCGGGGAGCTTATGAGTAGGGCCGAGACCCCAATTAGTAGAGCTGCCGGGAGAGTCTTGCAAGACATGCCAGGTGACAATACCGAGGTTGTAGGCAACCGGGCAGGGGATGGCGTTGTCCAAATTGACACTTGCGCTTTTCCGGTGTTACTACGCGGATCTAGCGCGCCCTGCTGCGCGGCTCAGACGAGGAATTATGGCGAAAAATAAGGGCACACACGGCCGGGGCAAAGAGCCCACTGAAGAACCGGATGAATTCGTACAGCGAGTCACATCGTTTGGCGACATCATTCAGCCGCACATTAAGAAGATGGTCGCCATCGTTCTTGTTGTCCTGGCAGGACTCTCGGCATGGAAGTTCATGGACTGGCGCCATGAGAAGAAAGCCACCAAGGCAACCACGGCATATGTCACCGCGATGAAGAGCGTTGATGCACCGGTTATCACAGAAGATGATCCACCGATGCCGGAAGGCCCGGTTGAGCAACTGACGTATCCATCAGAAGAAGCTCGTCACACCGCAGCGTTCGATGCCCTTGGTAAACTTCGCAGCGATCACGATGGCATTGCGATATCAAAGCTTGGCTCACTAACCGAAGCGCGATTGCTCCTCGAGTCTGGCAAGTATGATGAAGCGCTTGCTGAATATCAGACATTCTCTAAGAGGAAGGCTCCAGAGCCTCTGCGCATGGCAGCTCTCGAAGGTGCCGCGTACAGCCTGGAAGCGAAAGCGATGGCAAACGAAGACGCCAGCGCTCGTCAAGCTGGGCTCGAAACTGCACTGCAAGCCTTTGCCAACCTTCAGCCCGCCGAGGGTGGACCGATGCGTGACTACTCGCTCTATCACCAAGGACGTCTTCTTGTCGCTCTTGGCAAACCTGCAGAGGGTGTCGCTATGTTCAAGAAGGTACTGGCTGAGCAGCCAGACTCTCCGCTTAAGTTGACGATCGAAGCGCGACTCGCAAATCTTGAAACCGGCTCGTCCGATTCGGACGCAGAGTAGACACTCACAAAGAGTAGACGTATCCAATGAGACTTCCCCGATTGCAGCGCTGGTTATTGCCCGCATGTCTTGGCCTTAGCGCCTGCATCGGAGGTTCGGGGCGAGTTAGTAATGTCTCGCATGATGTGGAAAGCGCTTTGCCACATCAGGATCCGGGCGAAGCGGTGCTCTCACTGTTTTGGCGAAGCGAAGTTGGCGACGTCACCGGTGACGCATCGCCGCAAGAGTTTGCAAGCCCAGCGATAAAGCTTGGCGCAAGTGCATACGAGGACAAGCTCTTCGTCGGATCGCACGATGGGTGGTTTTACGCCCTTGATGCAGTCACAAGCGACATCCAGTGGAAGGTCAAACTCGGCTCTGTGAGCTCACGGCCTCTGGTTCATCGCGGTCGCATCTACGTCGGCACCGATGATGGCTTCATCGTCTGCATGGATACGCTTGGCGAAGAGCAGTGGCGCTACGCAACTCGTGCTCCAATTCTCAGCCAGCCGGTTATCGCCGGAGATGCCATTCTCGTCGCGAATGAGGGCGATCAGGTGTATTCGCTCGACCTTGAGAGCGGCAAATTTCGCTGGCTCTACAAGACCGATTCCGACGAGGAATTTACGCTTCGAGGGCACTCGGGCCTGGCGCTTGATGGCGAGCTTGTCTACGCGGGCTTTGCCGATGGCAGCGTGGTCGCAATTCGCAGCGCGACAGGATCCGTAGCGTGGCTAAGCTCGCTGCGCGGAACCAGCGATCGCTTCATCGATGTCGACACAACCCCTGTGGTGATTGGCGATATCGTGGTGGCTGCCTCCTCCGCCGGTGGCCTCTACGCACTTAACAAAGAGACCGGACGCATCCTTTGGAATCGCGAAGTGAGCGGCGGCGGTGGCATCACCGCATCCAGCGATACCATCTACTTTGCCGCAGCCGAGCTTGGCATTTACGCCCTCGATCTCGATGGCAACATTAAGTGGCGTCAGGGATTGCGCGGTGGCGGCGAGCCATCTGATCCGCTGCTTCACGACGGCTATCTCTTCTATGGGCTTTCCGAAGATGGGCTCTTTGTTGCGAGGGCGGATACTGGCGAAGTCGTTCAGTACTTCGATCCAGGCCTTGGCATCTCAAGCCCAGTAAGCCTTGGTCGCGACCGTCTCTACGTGATGAGCAATAGCGCGATTCTCTACGCGCTCTCGATCAACTAGCGAATGGTTCTGCTTCGCTAGCCGACCGCGGCAGTTGGTGTCGCCGAATCCTCGATGCGCCGGATGAGTTCGCGAAGGCGACGCATACCGCCGATGTCGCGACAGCGAAATTCGACGCCAACGCCCTCGGCGCCAGGTTTGGAACAGGTCCAAGCGACGCGTCCTTCGATGCTCTGCGATCCGGGGCGTCCTGGAGCAGCGAGTTCGAGTACGAGGGCACTACCTTGGGATGGCGTCGCGGTCGTGCGGATAAAGACGCCGCCGGTTCCAATGTCGTCGAGCGAGCCGTTGTGGTGCGCAACCTGGTTTGGAACGCGCCACTGAACCGGAATAGCAATTGGGAGCCGCCGGTGTTTTCGCTGAGCTTCGGTCGGTGCGACTTCGCCGCGACAAAGCGCAAGTAGATGATCGCGCTTGCCGATTTCGCTTTCGGCGAATGCCACGCCCAAGCCGGCGCGCTGGCCTGCACCGCGCTTACCTCGCTGGCGCCAAGCTACGGTCCCGCGAACGAGCATGCTGTCCTTTAGAAGCGGCATGCGGATGTCCAAGAGCACAGCTTCGCCGACTTCCAGCGCCTTTCGGGTAGGGTGAAAGAGGCCACCTTCGGGAAGGTCCTGGAGGTAGCGCTGGAGAAACTCATCTCCGCTTTGAAATCGGGCAATCAGCATAGCGATGGGTAGCTCAAGGGGTAGTGGCGCGACTCTACCTTCAGTACCTGGTTTCGGCAATTGCGAAATGCTCGTCCGAGATCGCTGTGGAGATGCCCCCAGGAGAAAGGCCTGGATAAAAAAAGCCTGGACACTAAGGTCCAGGCTCATAAGCATCGTCGATTGAGTGCCGCTTAGCGGGGTGGGTAGCCGCCGCCGCCTTGCGGAGGATAGCCGCCGCCGCCGCCGCCGCCTTGTGGAGGGTAGCCGCCACCCTGCTGAGGAGGCATTCCACCTTGCGGAGGATAGCCACCACCTTGCTGAGGAGGCATTCCACCTTGTGGAGGGTAGCCGCCACCCTGCTGCTGAGGCATTCCAGCCTGCGGAGGATAGCCACCACCTTGCTGAGGAGGCATTCCACCTTGCGGAGGATAACCACCGCCACCTTGTTGAGTCATTTGTGCTGGGCGGCTTGGGGCCGTCCAGCCGCTCATGGTGCCGAGCTTGTTAAGGGCGAGGTACGCAACCGCGCCGTAAGTGATGAGGTGCGCGAGCATGCCCGACTTACCAACCCAGCTGCCGCCGCCCATGATCATGCTTGTCACAAAAAGCGAGAAGAAGATGATGGCCGCAGAACCAGAAATGGCAGAGACATACCCAAGAACCATTCGAAGAACCTTGGGATGCTCGTCCGTATTGGTACGGGGAAGCATCATCATGACAAGGCCCGCAAGGATAAGTCCGCCCGCAGCTAGACCAGCAATGCCAGCCTTGATTGCAGGAGTTCCGGTTTTGGCGCCACTTACCATGTAGTGGAGAAGCGTGTCTGCGCCACCAACGGCAACGCCAAGCGCACCGAGGATGAGCGTGTAGAGCACGAGCTTGAGGCCAATTTGACCATCCGCCTCCGCGCCCTCACGGCGGGAATCCCACACTGCGAAGAAGTACGCACCGACAAAAAACGCTAGAGCCAGCGTGACTCCGATACCACTGCTGGCGAGTGCCATAATTTCACCCATAATTGATCCGCGTACCTTTCCGACAGAGCGATGACTGCACCTGTGCAGGTCAAAGTCCGCTTTCGAAAAATCCTACACGTCGACACAATTGGGATCCAAGTATTGGGCCACGCAAATTCCACGAAGTGCCCGCAAGAGCACGCGCCTACATGTCGTCTAAAAACTTGTGTAGTTCGGCGACGTATTGCATCTATAGATAGGGGGATCGTCTGCGATTATGAATTTGCGCCAACTACTTAGTTTTATCACCTGTCTTTCGGCCTTCGGCGTTGCCACTACAGCCGAGGCCGAGCAGTTCCATGTTGTCGACGCCGGGGATACGCTCTGGGAAATATCGCGTAGTTATGGATGCGAAGTGGATGCGCTACGTGCAGAGAACGATCTTAAGAGTGACAGGCTGCCGATCGGGCGCAGGCTTGAGATCCCAGGCAAAGCAACAGCGACTCCACAGCGAGTTGCAGTCGCCAAGCCAGCCACGGACGAGATTCGCGAGCAGTCGCTTTCCGAAACTCCCAAGCTTGAAGAAGGCATTGTTACGCATCAGATTACGTCCGGCGATACGCTTGGGTCCATTGCGGTTCAGTACACGACCTCGGTCGAAGACCTAGTAGAGCGAAATGGGCTTTCTGGTCACGATATTTTTGCCGGGACCAGCCTAAGAGTTCTTCCGGGTGCAGGCGGAGTTGGCCCTAAGATCGTTTTGGGCCAGAGCATCGGTGCTACCAATCGCGGCCAGCTTCGCAATCCATCGCGTCTTAAAGCCGGCGCTGGATACTTCATCCGCCGTCCCGAGCGCTCGTACGGAGCCGACTTCACCATCAAGCATGTTCGCACCGCAGTCGCGCACGTGCGAAAGCGCCACGCAAAGACCCATAAGCTGGCCGTTGGTGACATTTCCGCGAAGCGCGGCGGGAAAATCTCGATGCATGCATCTCACCAGTCGGGGCGCGACATCGACCTTGGCTTCTACTTCAAGAAGAAGCCAAAGGGCTACCCACAGAGTTTTGCCGATGTCACCGCCAGCAATCTCAACTTCGATGCGAGCTGGACCTTGCTCATGTCATTCGTTGAGACTGCAGGAAAACCCGGCGGTGCCGAGAAAATCTTCATCAGCTACGAGACCCAGAAGGTGCTCTATAAGCAGGCTCGGAAGCGCCGGATCGGCAAAGCAAAGTTAGCCGAGATCCTCCAATATCCCCACGGCAGAGCGTCAAAGCGGGCACTGGTGCGCCATGAGCCGGGGCACAACGAGCACATGCATGTCAGATTCGCCTGCCCGCCGAACGACACGCGCTGTAAGTAGCGCGGCATTGCTCTCAAATCTTTCGGCGTTTGTGGCGATACTCGTCACGTGGATGGTTTCGATCTCGCAAAGGTGAAGGCTCAGTCGTGGTGCGTAGTGAGCCATCACCAACGTGGCGTAGCGCCGAAGATTCTCTTTGGCGATACACTTGAAGTGCTTGGCATTGCCTCCGAGCGATTTACAGAAGCAACCCTAGACGCCGCTCTCATTGGGGCGCCGGCAATATTGGCTTGGCACTCTCCAACCGAGCGCCAGGTCTACTTGCTCGCTCCAGCGCGTGGCACAAGTGTCTGGGTTGAGGCAAGTAGTGTACCTGCGGAAGGTGGCGGGCTCTTCGTGAGCATCCGTCCCGCACCACTGGGTAGCTACGAAGAACTCGTAGCACTTGCGCGCATTTCCTTTGGTGGAAGTTTGCTTGGGCCGATGGCTCACGAGCTAAACAATGTCGTTCAAGGTCTATCGTCCGCCGAGTACCTGTTTCGCGACTGCCTCGAGAATGGTGATGCAATCGAGATGGAAGACGTCGACCAACTCGCCGAAGCTGTGACTGGCTTAAAGGCCATGGGTGCACAGTTGCAGGCGTTTGCGCGCATTTCATTCGCAGATGCAGAAGCCCTTTCTGTGCCGCGTGTGCTTACCCGTGCAGTAAAGCTTCTAACGAGTATGGGCCGTATGGGCATTGTCGAATTTCGAAATGATGTGCCAGATTCGCTGCCCGATGTTCACTGGCGCGCCGCCGAGCTCGACTTCGTTATCTTGGCGCTCCTTGGAAATGCCGTTGATGCAAGCCTTGCGAATGGCCAAGAACCACAAGTGGTGGCGACTGCTAAGGCCACAGATATTGCCGTCGAGTTTGAGCTTCGAAATTCTGGGCCGCTACTCGATCTGCAAAGTCAGGCGCAGCCTGGCGTCACCAGCAAAGCAAACAATCGCCACCTTGGGCTTGGTCTGAGCGTGGCAATGGCAGTGGTGACAAAACGCGGAGGCAGCCTGAAGCAGGTTGACGAAGGCCAGGGCACAACCGCGTTGCGCCTTACGCTGCCATTGCAAGCTACAGTGGAAGACGCAAAATGACCGGCAAGTGGTCGCTCACTTGCCCCTCGTAATCGGTCATCTGCATATCCAGTCTTGGGATGATCGTATTGCCGTCTGCAAACGCGCCGTCAAACTGCTGTGTTGTCACGATGTGATCCAGCAATACCGACGAAGGCACAAAGCTCACTTCACCAGCGGCGTCGTTGCCAGACGTCCGAATGGTGTAACGGTCGGATGCACCTGAGAGCGGCCCAAATACCGAAGCGGTATCCAGCGTATCGTTAAAGTCTCCGATGACCGCAATACGATCGTTGCCGCCGCCGTCGACGGCATTTCGCATAAAGCTCTCTAGTAAGACGACAGCTTCTTCGCGTCGCTCGCGGTCGTTAAACCCGCCGCCAGCTTTAAGATGCAGCGCTACCGCCGTGAAATTTACTGCAGGTTTGGTCTTCACGACGACATCAAGCTTTAGCGCCGGCCTAGGAAACTCATAACCATTGTCGTCAAAGAGAAGAAATGCGCCGCTCACGCTCACAAGCTCACTGCGGTAGATGTAGCCAACTTTTTGATAGCTGCCATCGCTATAGGTGTGGCTCGAAACCAAGCCGTCGTATCCGCGCAAGCGCGCCACAACTTCTTCAAATGCCGCCTGGTCCTGAACTTCTTGCAGCGCAACCATGTCCAGATCGAGCGAGGCAATAATGTCGGCAACCACACGAGGCGTCGAAGCCTCTTTCGGAAAGTTCTCGATGTTCCATGTCGCCAACTCAAAGGTTGTGTCATTGCCAGCCGCCGGGACAAGGTCCGTACGCGGCGCTGGATACTGCGCATTGCCATCGGTCTCAATATCTGGGCCCGAGTCTGCGCCAGCTTCCGAACCCGAAACTCGGCACCCAATGGCGAGCACACCGAGTGTGGCCAGGAAGAGGGCGGAACGAACAAATCTGGGACGCAGTACAGACAAGGCTCGGAGCTTACACAGCAGGCGCGAATGCGTGGCGAAAAACGACGAACAAAGCTGCTATACACACCCTCGATGCGCCGTCGCACAATCTTCATCAGCATGCTTCTCGTGGCTGCCGCCTGCGGTGGCGACGAGGATCGACTCGTTCCCAAATCCGATCCACAGTTCGGGCAATTGGAAGCACCAGAGGCCGACGGCGAGTGCGAGGCCATGGCCGATTGTGAGCAATCCTGCGTTCACAGCTGCGTCGCAATCAGCGCCGCGCCAATGACGTGCCCAGCGGAGCCAACCGATCCACCAGAGCGAATCGCCGGTGCGAGCTGCGACTGTGAAGAGACTCGCTGCCAGTGGAATTGAGTCGTGGTTTTGGTGCTGAGATCCGGCAGCTAAGCACGAATCGAGCTAAGGGCCCGAGATCGTGTATTTCCCAAGTACCTTTAGTTTACATAATATCAATTATGCGACGCACTCTGTGTATGGGGAATTGGCCCCATTCTCCGGGATCCCACTCCTTCTTCGTCGCTACGCACCCATGGGTACGCAGAAACCTCAAGCCTAGCCCGCGGTGGCCGATGCTCTAGGGTGTGTGGCTGGCCGAGTGTACTTGCCGCCCAGCCTTAAGTTGGAGACGATCATGCCAGTGTCAGGAACCGCCGAGAGTCAGGAAGCTGCGTTGCCGCGCGCTCACAATGAGCACAGCTGGCAAGTGCTTGCCGTCGACGATCAGCCGGAAGTTTTAGCGTCCCTGCAGCGCCTGCTTCGGCGTCGCGGTTTCGAGTTGGATTGCTACACAAGTCCGCTCGAAGCGCTCAAAGTTTTGCAGGCTGGATCACAGCGCTACGACTTGGTTTTGCTCGACGTAAATATGCCGGAAATGAGCGGCCTCGAGGTTCTGCCACAAGCCAAAGAGATCGATGCATTTCTGCCCGTCGTCATGCTCACTGCAGACGATAGCGCCGAGACCGCCGTTGCTGCTCTTAAAGGCGGCGCGTTCAACTACCTCATCAAACCCCTCGACGATCCAGATGCCGTTGCCATTACTTTGGCGCGTGCTGGTCACCACTGCAGGCTTCAAAGACGCACACGAGACCTCGAAAAGAAGGTTTCCGAGAGCGAGCGCTTTGAAACCCTCGTCGGGTCTACCCCGGCGATGCGCGAGGTTTTCAGCCAAATTTCCAAGGTTGCCAACTCCGACGTTAACGTACTTATACAAGGAGAGTCGGGCACGGGTAAGGAGCTTGTTGCGCGTGCCATTCACGACCGTTCCAGTCGCTCACAAGGCCCGTTTGTCGCGCTTAACTGCGGCGCAATCCCCGAAGCGTTAATCGATAGCGAGCTCTTTGGCCACACTCGCGGTGCCTTCACTGGTGCTACGGGTGCGCGCCCAGGCGTTTTCGCCGAAGCGCATGGCGGTAGCTTATTTCTCGATGAGATTGGCGACATTCCGCTGCCGGTACAGCTTCGACTGTTGCGGGTTTTGCAAGAAGGTGAAGTACGCGCTGTTGGAGGTACAGGCACCCAAGCCATCGATGTTCGCGTCATTACAGCAACCCACGTCGACCTTGAGCAAGCAACCGCATCCAAGCAGTTCCGGCTCGATCTCTACTATCGCTTGAACGTCGTAAACCTGGCGCTTCCGGCGCTTAGAGCGCGTTTAGACGATGTACCGATTCTCGCAAGTCACCTCTTAGAAAAGCATTCTACGCGAATTGGTCGCGAGGAAAAGGTGCACTTCTCGGTTCGCGCCATGGAAGCGCTGTGCATCTATGACTGGCCAGGAAACGTTCGCGAGCTTGAGAACGCTGTGCAGCGTGCGCTGGCGATGACGGCGGGAAATCAGATCGATTTGCCCGCCCTGCCACGACGAATTACTGGTGGGCTTGTTGCGCTTACACGCAATACACCGGCCGAGTCGGTAGGCCTCATGCCAGGCGCTCCGGCGACAGGCCCCGAGTTTGCCGACCTGGCTTGGACCGACACCCACGGGTTCTCCGATGCCAAGCGCCTTGCGCTGCACGAGTTTGAACGCGCCTACTTAAAGCGATTGCTCGAGCGCACCAACGGCAACATTTCCGAGGCCGCCCGCGTCGCGGGTATTGACCGCTCCAACCTGAAACGCGTTCTTGGCCGCCTTGGCCTGCGCGATTCCGGCACTTCGTAACCCAGGCCCAACGACAAAAAGCACAGAGATCGCGGACTTTTACATCCGAATCCTCAAGCTTAGTCGCCTTGGTCCGATTCCCTAAACGTAGCAGCACTCGTTAGGAGAGGTACATGTCAGACAATTATTCCATTCTGTTAGCGGACGACGAACCAGATATCCGCCGCGCACTCAAGCGCTCATTACACGTACCTGGGTACACAATGTATGAGGCTGGCGACGGTGTCGATGCACTCGCGCTTCTTAAGAAGACGCCGTGTGATGCCATCATCAGCGACTTCAACATGCCTCGGATGAATGGCCTCGACTTGCTAACGCAGGTGCGGATCATGTATCCCGGCATGCTAAGAATTCTTCTTACTGCCCGTGCCGACGTGCACCTCGCGGTGCGCGCGCTAAACGAAGGCGCTGTACATCGCTTCTTGCTCAAACCATGGGATCACGTCGATCTCAAAGGCATTGTGCGAATGGCCCTGCACTCGATGCAGTCGCCAGTTACAAAGCAGCCTGAGGATCGGTAGCTAGCATGGGTAGTGCAGTCGCAAATCTGGATTCCGCAGTTACCGCTGCGCTGAGTCCTTCCTCATCGGAGCAGCAGTCGTCTCCCGATGCGGAAACGACTGCTGCCAGGATTCTGCTTGCAGACGACGATAAGCAAGTCCGACGCACCGTTGGCCGCGTTCTCCGAAAGCGAGGATTTGAAGTCATCGAGGCGGTGGACGGTGTTGAAGCGATGGAAGCGGCAAGCATTCATCCGCCCGACTTGGCGCTCGTCGATCTTCGAATGCCTCGCAAAGATGGATTCGACGTCGTTCGCGAGCTAAAGGAAGCCAATCCTCGATTGCCGGTTCTTGTCCTCTCTGGATGGGATGACGCCGAAGACCGCGTGCAAGCCTTTGATGTTGGCGCCGATGACTTCATTGCCAAGCCGGTCTACATGAAAGAGCTCTTGCGCCGCATTGACGCATTTGAGCGCACGCGTCGGGCTTACCTCGAGTTGCAGGCGCTAAACGATCATGCCGATCACTTGCGCATGTTTGCAGCGGAGGCTGCCGCCCTGCTCGCCCACGATTTAAATAACGGACTCAGCATTGCCTCGGCAAATATGCAGTTTATCGATGAGGAGTTGCGGGACACCAACGGCGACCCGGAACTTGTCGAAGCATCCACGGCGGGACGTCGCGCTCTACGTCGCATGATTGGCCTTGTCGCCAACTTCGTAGACATCTCCCGATTGGAAGATGCGGCCCTGCAAGTGATGCGCTTTCCAACCAAACTTGGCGAGCTTCTAACGAGCACAGGGCAAATTCACGAGACCAGTCGCAACGACATCGAGGGCCTGGAAGTGATTTGCGACATGGACTTGGTTTGCGAAATCGACCCAATGCTCACCGAGCGTGTCCTTCACAACTTGCTTAACAATGCCACTCGCTATGTTGATGTCGGCGGGAGGATTCGCGTCGAAGCCTATATTGAAGACGACGGCGAGACGCTCTATATCGGCGTGGGCAATACCGGCGCAGGTATCCCCGTAGAGAAGCGCAGCGGCCTTTTTGACAAGTACGGCAAAGCGGGAGATGGCAAGTCGCAGCGCGGTATGGGGCTCTACTTTTGCCGCCTTGCATGCGAAGCCCACGGCGGGAGCATTCAGATTGAAGATACCCCCGACTTTGCGACGCTCTTTGCGATTCGCTTATCGATTGCCGGCCAAAGCTAGCTAGAGCGAACGCCAAGCCCTAGCGATGGCTCAGATGTGCGATTTGTGCCTCGCTTAGGCCGCCGGCAGGTTCAATGGTCACGCTCGCGGCTTTGCCTGAGTCGTGCTCGGTTGCAGAAACCGCCAAGAGCCCATCTACATCGACGGTAAAGTCGACTTCTACCCGCGTCTTGCCCTTTGGGCGAGGTGGCAAATCACCAAGCGTGAACCGACCGAGGTAGCAGTTGTTTGTGACCTTCTCGTGATCGCCTTGATAGACCTCGAGCGTGACAAACGTCTGGTTGTCTTCGGTGGTTGCAAAGGTCTTTTGAGCGCGGGTTGGAACCGTTGTATTTGCATTCAAAAGCACCGACATGCGGTCGCCGGTTACGCGAATTCCAAGTGAGTGCGGCGTCACATCGAGAAGTACAACTTCCTGCAACTCGCCGCCCATGATGGCACTCTGGGTTGCAGCTCCCTGAGCGACAATCTCGTCGGGATTTACCCCCTTCGATGGTTCGCGACCAAAAATCTCGACGACGCGAGACTGGACTGCCGGCATTCGGCTCATGCCACCAACGAGCAGCACTTGGTCGATGTCTGAGGCGCTCATGCGAGCATCGCGAAGCGCACGCTCGCATGGAGCTGCCAGTGCATCGAGGAGCGGCGCGCACATCGCCTCAAGTTCGTCGCGGCGCAACTCGCGCTGCAAGTGCACGGGCCCAGCTGGCGATGCTGCCAAGAACGGCAGGTTCATATCCGTACTAATTGTCGAAGAAAGCTCGATCTTTGCGCGTTCGGCGGCTTCTTTGAGTCGCTGTAGAGCAACCGGATCCTCGTGCAAGTTGAGTTGGTTATTCTCGGCGAACTCTTCGCAGAGAAGCTCGATAATCTTTCGATCGAAGTCGTCGCCTCCAAGCTCGGTGTCGCCGTGGGTCGAAAGCACTTCGAAAACACCGGATTCGATGACGAGAATTGAAACATCAAAGGTTCCGCCGCCAAGATCGAAGACCGCCAAACGCTGATCTTGGCCGTGGTGCGAGCCGTACGCCAAGGCTGCTGCTGTTGGCTCGTTTAGAATCGAGCGAACACGTAGGCCTGCAATTGCGCCGGCATCTTTGGTTGCCTTGCGCTGAACCTCATCAAAATACGCAGGAACCGTGACAATGGCCTCTTCGACTTGCTCTCCAAGGTAGTCCTCGGCGATTTCCTTCATCTTGCGAAGGATGTGGCTTGAGACTTCTTCTGGAGACATCTCGGTGCCGTTGATGCTCACCCAAGCGTCGCCGCTCTTAGAGCGCACGACTTTATACGGCAAGGTCGGCCGCAGCTCGGCGATGGAATTGGAGTCGAAACGCTTACCGATGAGACGCTTCACGCCGTACACCGTGCGCTCGGGGTTGGTCACCATCTGGCGCTTTGATGGCGCACCGACAACAACCTCGCCCTCCGCATTCCAAGACACCATCGACGGGGTTGTGCGACCGCCCTCGTGGTTGTGAATGACGACTGCCTCGTTGCCCTCGAGCACTGCAACACACGAGTTGGTCGTTCCCAGGTCGATACCGATGATCTTGTTTTCCATCGCGCTCCCTACTTACCGAATAGCTTGGACATGAAGCTGCCCTTCTTTTTTCCCTCTTTAGGGAGGCTCGCCATGGACTCGTGAGCCAAGACAAAGCTCGCGTCGAGACCGAGGCAACGTTTGTACTCGGATCGCGCTTCGTCAACCTTGCCTGTGCTTTGCAGCATTCGGCCCTGAGCGTAGTGCATGTGGAGCCGGTAGCGCTTCTCACTTGGTCGTGATACCGCAACAGCTTTGAACGCGGTCGCCGCAGCGGCGAAGTTTCCCGACTGCATAATCTTTAGTGCCTTTTCGAATTCGGCTTCTTGTAAGTCGGCGGATCCTGAATCGGAATTGTTCCGATCGGTTGCAGCACGCACTTGTGCGATTCGCTGGGTGCCCGAACCCGTACCACCAAGCCGGTCTCGCACTTGGTTTCTGCGTCGGTCCTTTTGCTCTTGGCGGTCTGCAAGGTTTATGGGCGGTTTACTGCTCGCGTTGCGACGACGTTCAAGGCGCTCCTGCTTCTCGTTTGCGATCTTTGTGCGAGTTTCCTCAAGGGCCAGAGAGGCTGCATCGCCCTTTGCGCGATCGTAAGATTTCTTTAGCTCTAGGAAAACTTCGTTAGCAAGCGTGCGAATGACCTCGGGTCGCCTGGCAAAGCGATTGGGGTGAAAGAGTTTCGTGGCGCTTAGAAAGGTGCTTCGCACCTGGCTAACTTCTGTACACCCAAGGGCCTCCATAGAGGTAGCGGCCGCACGCAATCGAAGCAACTCCGCCTGAAGCTTCGCGTGCACGATCTCGTCGGCCGCCTGTATCCACTGATGATCTCTCACTTCCAAAGCTGCCGACAACGATACCAACCAAAAGCGCTGCCTCACAATGCCCGGATGCAAGGCCCGAGCTAGAGGTGTGGATCCCACATCCGCTGCAGATCTCGCACCGCAAGTAGCTTGGCGCACTTGCATCTAAGCCTTTGAATTGCCAAGGTGCCGCCATCCGGCGCAGCCATGCGCCAATTTGACGTTCTCTGGAGGTTTCAATGGCAAAATCCCGACCAACAATCATGAAGCGGCAACGCGAACTCGCTCGCGCTGAGAAGCGCCGCGACAAAGCTGCGCGCCGCGCGGTTAACACCCGACCTGAGACTGGATCCGATCGCCCTGATGGCGAAGACGAAGACTACGATCCAGACATCGCACACATTGTCGCAGGGCCTCAGCCGATTCCCTGGGCAGATGAGTTTCCTGACGAAGAAGAGGAAGAAGACGACGAAGACGGTGAAGGAAGCACCGACTAGCACACTCCCTAGGCTTGACTGGCACGCGCTGCGTGCCAGACTCGCCTGGTGACACGACCCCTCTTTTCTCTCGCGCCCGCCATTTCGCTCCTTGGCCTCGCCTTCACATTAGGCGCATGTGCCGGACCAAGCAGGCACGAGACTCTTATTAAGCACGCTCGGGAAGCCGAGAAGCGACAAGCCTGGCTCGAAGCTGCAGGCATGTACGAAGAAGCGTGCTCGATAAAGCCCGGCGATACTTCTTCGTGTCAACGGGCACAGGCGATGCGCGACTATGGCATCGAAATCCGAACGTATCGCGCGCGGCAACTTTGCGCGTCCGGGCAACTCGGCCCCTGCATCCAGGAGTTTCAACCTCTGCTCGCGGTGCCAAGCGATAAGCAGCACTTGGTGCAAGTCGTTGTTGACGAGGCGGCAGCGCTAGCGACTTCGCAATGCAAGGCCGCAGATGCCTCGCTTGGAAATACGCTTGGCGAACTAAGTTGCCTTCAGCATTGGCAAGCGCCTCTTTGGCGCGGGACGGATTTTCGAAGTCACTTTGCCAATCGATCTCGCGGTGTCGCCGGCCAACTTACGTTGATGGCCGACTCGCAAGCGCCCCAAAACGTCGGTGCGCGAATGAGCTTGCTCGAAGCGGCTCACTGCGTAGCACCATTAAGCGCTGAGCAAAATCGCATTTGGACCGCTGCAGCAGGCGAGTTTCGGTCGATTTTGTCGACGTCCCTACATCTTAAATACACGACGAATGGAACGACTCGCAGCGCACCGGGAACGTGCGCGACGATCACCCAGGGCCTTGGGCGCAGCCTTACGTGCGATGCATCGGCGCAAGGTAGCGCCAGCAGGATCATTGATGCGCACGCCGAAGTCTTCGGCGTGAGCGCACGCTGGAAGAAAAGCCATCGCGACACCCAGCATGTAGCCCAGTACAAATCGGGTACCGAGCAAGTCGTAAACCCTGACTACGATCGAAGGCGACTTGAGTACGAGCTCGCAGAAACCAGGCAGGCTGATGCCGAACGCGAAATGCGTGAGGAAGAGCGCCGCTGTAACGACTCGGAGTCAAGCGTCGACTGCGACTCATACGACCGACTTAGGCGTGAGTACGACTCGCGTAGGCGCGAGCGCGACCACGCACGCAATCGCTTTAACCAGGAGTCGCCAACAATCACAAGAGACGTCTATCGAGACCACCACTACGTCACTAGGCATCACGAGTGGGTTTCGCCGTTTCGAGCCAGCGTAAAACTGGGCGCTAACGAATGGGCGCCCGAAGTGACCAACATCATCTACAGGGATACGGAGCAGACCGGATTCTCTCCAGCCGGTGTTCAGTCCGACCCTTTCGAGCCACCTCCAGAAGACTTCTTCCGCAACCAAAGTAGCCAGTGGCTTACCGCGCGTCTGCAGTCGCACGTAGAAAGCGAGCTTACCTCGCGAGCACAGTCGCTTATGCAGCGCTGCGAAGGTGATCGCATGGAGTGCTGGGCCCGAGCGCGATACTGGAATGGCGATGAAGGATTTGGCCTACCGCTCATCGAGGCTCTTGCCAATCGAGAGGCAGACGCACAGAAGGCCGCAAAGCGCGAATTGCGCTGTACGGCCAACCTGCTTCAGTGACATAGCGCGTTGCACTGAGCAACGCGCTACCACCGATGTAGAGGGTTAAACTATTTAGTCGGGATGCGGATGAGTTTATGGCGAACGCCGAAGTGCACAAGTTGCACTGCGTTGTTCAGGCCAAGACCTGCAAGGAGGGTAAGACGGTGGCTGTCAACCGTCTTGAGACCCACGCCGAGAGCGTTGGCCATTTCCTCGCGGGACATGTCGCCCCCCATCATCATAAGACCAATTTGGCGCTGGCGATCAGTGAGTGACCACCAACGGTCCAGAGAATCATTTCCACGTGCTTTGAAGCCCATGGCTCAGGTCTACCACATAACAATCCCTATGTATCACCCCTCAGGGGTGAAATTTCATGGGTCGGATCACCTAGGAGCCGACTGCGGCCCGTATTCGGGCACTTTTTCATGGTTTCACCGAGATGGCCGACTCTCTGCGTACCTCACAAGTACCTCAATCATACCTAAGACCTAGGCTTAGGTGTTCTTCTGCCAATGGTGAATGCGAAACTCGCCGGTCCGACCGACGATGAAGCTAGTTCGCTTGGCAAAACCCCTGGGAGAATTCCCTACGAGAGACTCTACTGCTCGGTGCTGGGGCACTCGCCGTTCCCGAACGTAGCAGTGTGCTCCTGTTTTCGCCTCTACAGCCGCCTTGCGAAGGCGTAGGCCCCCTTAACTCTTGAGTCATATCGTCAACTATGGACGAAGCGCGCTCGCACGTGGGTCATGTTGGCATCACCCATCTTGGCTCAGGTCGATGGGCGGCGAATACGAAGAATTCTGCTCACGAAGGTGCTGTGATCGCAGAACGACTCACGCTCACGATCGCAGCGCTCGGCGGTGCGAATTGTTGATGCGGTGTGCGAAGCTCGCCCGAGATGCCCAAGGCAAGCGAGTCCCGAATAAGCGTAATCATGACTGCGTACAATCACAGTCAGTACATTCCCGCTGCGATCGAGAGCATCCTCGAGCAAGACTGTGGCGACGTTGAACTCATCTTTGTTGACGATGGTTCGCAGGAGGACATTGCCGCGGTGGTCGCTCCTTACGGCGATAAAGTGCATTTCATTCGCCAGGACAATGCTGGGCTCGGAGCTGCGCGCAACACGGGGCTCGAGGCGAGTACGGGAGAATTCGTAGCCTTCTGTGACTCGGATGATATTCATTTACCGTTTCGTCTCTCGGCGCACGCAAGCTTGCTTGAGCAGCACCCGGAGGCTGCCCAAGTCTTTTCCGATCTCGCGATGTATGAGAATGGCAAGGTCACATCGCAGACCACTCTGCGCGGGCGCTTTGACTATGATTTTGATGCCGAGATCAACGCTGCCTTTCCGCCGCCAAAGCTCGCAAAGGACTACGGCATCGCCCTGCCCGAACCCTATAGCGATGCCAAGGTCTTTCACGGGCGCATCACCGACCTCATCGCTGCATTTCACGTCGCCTGGGGCGGCGCTTCTTTGTATCGGCGCAGCGCGCTTGTCGCCGTTGGTGGCCACGTGAAGCGCTACGCTGGCTGGGCTGACTGGGGGCTCGCTTCGCGCATTGCCAAGGGCTACGAGATGATCTACTTGGATGCCCCGGTGCTTTGGTACCGGCAGCATGGTGGCCAGCTCACGAAGCAGGCCGCGGTTGGTGCTGCCTGTTACCGAGAGATTGTCTACCGAGAGTGGAAGACCGACGCAGCCTTTGCAGCGCGAAGGCCCGATCTTTTGGCGAAGATGGTTGCGAGAGCATCCATTCGTCACGCGCACTACCTAATGGAAGATAGCCACTACCGCGAAGCTCGCAAGCATCTCTACGATTACATTCGGGTTCGCCCCACCGACCGCCACGGCTATACCGCCGCCCTGCGATGTCTTGTTATGGAGAAGCTACTTCGCCGGGACGTGCCAGCTGAGTAGCTGTCGCCCTACTCTGTAGTCTCGGGGCTTGCGCTCGGCTTCACCACCGTTGCTGGAACGCCGCCCTTAACCGCTGGCGCCTCTTGGGCACTTCGATTTCCCATGCACGAGGAGATGAAGTTGATTTGGTAGCCAAAGCCCATGGCGATGCAGTAGGCGCCAAGTGCCAAGTAGGCGACGCCATAGATTGCGTGGCTTCGCTTGGAGCGAGCGTAGTAGCCGCCCTTGCGAAAGTTCGGGCGATCCTCGTCTCCGGGCAGCTCCTTGCGCGTTGCGATTCGAAGCCGAAGGATGCCAAAGGCAATTACCCAAAAGGCGATAGCAAAGGGAATCCAGCGCGGCAACATCATGGCGACGTTCTACCGCGGCTCTCAGAATAAATCGAGATGAAGCTCTTCGTACTGCTCGTGACCACCTGCCACAGCGGCGATTTGCCGCTCGCGATCGCTGGCCAAGTCCCCCACAAACGCCAGCACATGAGGATGGGTCATGATGGTCTCGCGAAAGACATCGCGCGGAAGCTCAAGCAGCAGGCACTTGGTATCCGCTCGCACGGTGGCCACAGCTTCGGCCTGAGCGAGCAGCGACATCTCGCCAAAGATGTCTCCGCTGCCAAGAGTTGCAAGATCGCGAATCGTGCCATCGTCTTCTGTGCGATCCACGCCAAGTTGCCCGGCTAGAACCACAAAGAGCGCTGGGGAATGCTCACCTTGGCGCAAGAGCGACGTGCCCTTCTCGACTTCGAGGAAGCCAAAGCGGCGCACAAGCTCTTGGCGCTGAGCCTTTAGAAATGGCGCAAAGAGCGGGCTTGTGACCATGAGGTTGCGCACGAGCCGCTCGCGCAGAAAGCGCAGTAGGACCGTTAGCACCGACGTCTCCTCTTGGATCATTTCGACCAAGAGTTGACGCCGAATCGCCAGGAGTTCGCAGTCAACCAAGGCGCGAACCGTCGCACTTCGAGGTTGCTTTGTGACAACGCCAAGCTCGCCAAAGAAGTCGCCCTCTCGAAGCTCGCCAAGCACCGTATCGCCCTCACCATCGGTTTCGGCCAACACCGAAATTCGGCCTTCGACCACGACGTAGAGCGTCGTTCCCTCGTCGCCAGCTCGAAAGAGCGTCTCGCCCGCGGCAAGCTCGACAAAGTCGACCTCGGAGATGAGCCGCCTGAGGCTAGCCGGTGGAAGGTCTTCGAAAAGTGGCGTTGCAACCAAGGCCTCTCGTGCATCTTCCATTGAGTCGTCGACAATCTCAACATCGTCCATCTCGAGCTCGATCGGAATCTCGAAGATCCCTGACGGCTTTCCACTTTCGAGCCGGGGCTTGGCACCGACCGAAGCTTTGTGCAGCGGCAGCATTTCGAGAGGGGCGTCTTCGACTTCGATGGTCACCGCGATCGCTTGAGAAGACCCCTCGGCAGCCTCTACTGGCAGTTTAATGAAGATGCCGCGCTGCTCGTTGTAGGCGACCAGTTGCTCGCGCGCATGAGATGATGTTGGATCGATGCGAATGATCATTTTGCAAACGCCAACGGCTTTGACAACGAAGCCGACAGCGGCATAGCGCTCGCAAGCGCGTTCAAAAGCGCGCACAGCGGCTGCGTTGTCCTCGAGGTGGCGATGCATCTCGCCCTCTTTGCGAGGCCACATGCCATCATCGGGATCTAGGCGTGAGAGTTTTTCGTAGATCTCAAGGGCTTTGCGATGCTTGCCTTTGGCGACCGCCGACGCTGCCTTGTCTCGAAGCTTGCCCGCATCCATTACAGGCATTGTAGCAAGCCTACGCTTGGTCGAGGAAGGCGGCGTACGCTTTCATTACTTGGGTGCAAAGTGGCCCGGGTGCACCAGCGGGAAGTGCGACGCCATCGACCTCGGCAATCGGAAGCACGCCTCGAATGGAACTTGTGAGGAACGCCTCTGGCGCGTCACGCAGCCGATCTGGGCCAAAGCGCCCCTGTTCAACCACCATGCCCAACTCTTCGGCAAGCTCCAAAACTCGTTGGCGCGTAATGCCCGCGAGGAGGCCAACAGAGAGGTTTGGAGTGAGCAGCCGCTGGCCTTCTACAAAGAAAACGTTGGAGCTGCTGCCCTCGGCCAAGAGGCCGTCGCGGTCACACATGATTGCTTCATACGCACCCGCGCGCTTGGCTTCAGAGAGCGCCATGATGTTGTTGAGGTAGTTGCCCGACTTGACCGAAGGATCCATTGCCTTTGCCGAAGTGCGCTGCACATTGACGAGGCGAACCGCTACGCCATTTTGATACATCGCCTCGGTTGGGAGGACGAGCGGCTTGGCAATTACCAGGGTCGTCGGCTCGGTGGCGAGAGCGGTATCAAGGCCAACTTCCCCCGAGCCGCGAGTTACGACGAGGCGCACGTACGACTCGCTGTTCTCGGCTGCCGCCAAGGTGTCGATAATCGCTGCGCGCAGCACGCTCTCCGCGGGAGGGTTTAGGGCCAGCGCCGCAGCCGATTTGTACAGTCGCGCCAAGTGGCGCTCTAGGTCGACCAGTCGCCCATGGGAGGTGCGAATCACTTCATACACACTGTCGCCGTACAGAAATCCGCGATCGAAGATCGAGATCTTTGCTTCTTCCGGGCCAGTAATGCTGCCGTTTAGATAGATCCGAGTAGACACGCCCGACTGGTTACGCCATTTGGCGACAGCTCGCAAGCCTGTGCTATTTGCCGGCGCGCAAGAGGTCGTCTACCGATGCCAGGCCGAGAGTTGAGGCATCGCTCCAAGGCTTGGATGCTGGCACTACGGGGACCGCTGCGGCCAAACTGCGCACATAGGCGGCCTTTGCGCGGGCGCGCACTTGGCGTACTTCGGAGCGCAGCGAGTTGCGCATATTGGCTGCAACCTCCGGAGAAAGTTCGCTTGGCAATTCGAAGGTCAACGAAAGTGAGAAGTCGTAGTGCAGGCTCGCAATGCGAAACTCAGCGGCGACAATCGCAATCTTGTTGCCCGACTCGGCCACTTCTCGATACGCGCGCACCGCACGCTCCATGGCCGAGCGCTTGCCGCGAACACTTGCGACCAGAGCCTCGAGCCGCGGTTGCAGCCGCTTTACGTGATAGGCACTGAGAAGCTCTTCGGCGACGGCGAATTTCTCGGCGATCTCAGGAGTGACGCCTAGCAAGGCGGTGCCTGCCGCCGGGCCGCGCACTTCGATATCTTGCGCGCGAACGGTGATGGCGAGCCGCTGGCGAATGGCATCGGCCGAACTCTTTACCCGTGGGATGTCGGCTCCGAGCACCGAAGCCCGAACGGCGAGATCCATGGCTGTGCGGCGCTCGCGACGTATATCAGCCCAAACCGCCAATCGCAGTGCTGCTTCGGCGACAAGGCTTGGCTGCTCGGCTCCAAAGCCAAGCACGCCCTGATAGTGCGCTGCAGCCTTGGCTCGGTCGCCTGCGACGACATCGGCAAGATAGCCTCTGTAGTACTCATGGCGAGCATCCTCGACCGTTTGAATTGGAGCCCCCGTGCTTGCTTCGGGCTCGACAACTCTTGATTGTGGCATTGGTGGATTGCTCTCGCCCCCACACGCCGGCAGCTGCGCTCCAAGCCCCGTGATGGCTAAGAAAACGGCGCAGCGCCGATACCAGTTACATGTCCGCCTAACTTTCATGGTCCCTGGCACCGACGCCTTCGCCTCGCCCATGTACAGATGTAGCAATCTCGTGAGGGCAAGGTGTCGGCGCCTTGCAAAAGCTTGTCACGCTTTTGTCATGTGGGGCGGAAAGGTCGATGTGCATAGGGTTTGGCGATCTGCGCCAGCGCCCAAAAGCGACCATGCCATCGTCGAGACGAGCCTCCGCAGCAATCGTCTCCTCCATCTCGCGATACGGCGTCCCCATTTGCCTTCCAATGTAGCACCGAATAAGTAGGAGTTGCTTTCACTCATGCGCGGCGGCTCCAGCCCAACTTCACTTGCATGCGTTCTTCGGCGTCGGCGGCGACGCTTTTGCGAGATGCCCAAATCCCGGACTCTGATGTCGCGGTTTCTTGCATCGTCCTAGCGATGGGTGCGCTTACTGTCGTGCGGTACGAAACATGTAGTAGGGCGCGGTATGCCCCTCCGAATCGGCCTCTCCGCGGGCCTCTCCGCGGCCCTCTCCGCAACCCTCCTGCTTACGTCGGCAGCTAACTCCTGGGGGATTTGCCGCATCGTTGAAGAAGCTGGCAGCCCGCCTCCGGTAATGACCGCGGACCAGTCGGTGCTCTTGGTCAAGTACAGCGATGCGGTGATTGGCAGCAACTGTGGCGATGGGCCAAGCCTGGACGGAGGGCCAAGCTTGGACGGAGGGTCATCTGGATCCGACGCGGGATCCGAACCAGCGCTCGACGCATCGCTTGGCACTACAGACGACGCTGGCCCGGGTTTTGGCGACGCAGGTTTTGGCGACGCAGGCCCGAAAGAGTGCGAAGAAATTCGCGGTGAGGCCATCACAATGGTCGTGCAGCCCGAATTTAGCATCGCCGAAAAGGGCTCGCGCTTTGCCCTGCTTATGGTGACGCCTTCGTGGCCGATCGTGACGGTGGCAGACAATGAAATCTTCCACGACCTTGCCGAAGCGACCGCACCGCAAGTGCTTGTCGATGAGCAATACGTCGAGGACGTGAACCTTGGCTATCAGTGCCAAGACCCGCACTTCTCGTCGGGGTGCGGCCCCGCAGCGAGCAGTGGTGGCAACGGCGGTGGTGGCTGGCAGCCGCCACCAAGCACACCTCCCGATTTCCCGACCGATCCTGCAATTGACGCGATCGGCGCCTACGAAGTGGTGCGGCTGAATGTTGGAGACTCAGAAGAACTCGCAGGGTGGCTCGAGGAGTTTAACTACCTTTACTCGGAAGCTGACCTGCAGGCCACAACGCCGTACATCGAAGACGGCTGGACGGTGGTTGCCGTGCGTGTTCGCCACGATTTTGGGCATCGCGGTGGCCTCACCCCGCTCGCCTTTAGCTGGGCCGGAACCGAGATGCGATTGCCCGTGGGGATTTCTACGGCGCCGGCGCCCAGCGAGTCGCATCTAACTCTCTACGTTTCCGCCGAGCAGCGCTACGACTTAGATGGCGCTTACGTCCCGTATGCGAACGCCTCGGAGTTTGGAAGCCGCTCGTACCTTACGCGCAATGATACCTGGCTCGACCTATCCCTTGGTGCGGATGCCGATCCATACGTTCGAGCGTCTGACCTTGGCGACACTCATGACACCGTCACCGTCGAGCAGGTCGTTCGAATCCCCTCTTCTGATTGTCCTAGCAGCAGTGATTCCGACGAGGACTGGGGCTGCGGCTGCACCGTGAAAAACGCTCCCGGCCCAGGAAGCATTGTCGTCTTCCTCTTGTGCGGCTTGGCCCTTTTGCGCCGTCGACGCAGAGACTAGGCGCTACTCGTCGGGAGCAAATCGATAGCCAGCCCCGTGCACCGTGCGCAAATAGGTTGGCGAATCCGGCTCGTCTTCCAATGCTTTGCGAAGCTTCACGATGTGATTGTCGACGGTTCGCGTGTTGGGATACTTATCGTAGCCCCACGCCTCGTTCATCAAATCTTGGCGGCTGACAACATCGCCAGGGCGTGTTGCCAGCGCTTTTAGGATGGCGTAACCGCGGGATGGAAGCTCCAGTGCCTGGCCATCCTTTGTGGCGGTTTGCGATTTAAAGTTGATAACAACGTTGCCAAAGGTCATGTGGTCGGGTGCTGCGCCCTCCCCTCGCCCACTTCTGCGCAATACGGCTGAGACCCGCGCAAGAAGCTCCATAAGCGAGAACGGCTTTGTAACGTAATCATCGGCGCCAAGTTCAAGTCCGCGAACCCGATCGAGTTCGGCGCCTCGGGCGCTTAAGATAATTACCGGAATGTCTCGCAGCGCCGGCGCGGCCTTTAGTCGCCGACAGACTTCAAAGCCATCCATATCGGGCAGCATAATATCGAGAACAATTAGATCCGGTGGCGTCTCGGTGGCCTCTGCCAGCCCCACATCACCACGGGTAACGGCAGTGACCGTATAGCCCTTTGCCTTCAGCGTATCTTCAAGGCCCAAGCGAATGGACGCATCATCTTCAACTACTAATATGCGTGTCATTTAACCGACCTCCGGTAAGCGAATAGTAAAGGTAGCGCCCTCGCCAAGTACACTGTGAACTCGGACCTCGCCGCCCTGCGCTTCGACGTGGCGCTTCACAAGTGCGAGGCCAAGGCCGGTGCCCTCGATCGCCGACTTCACTGCGGCAGGTGCTCGGTAAAACTCTCTAAAGATCTTTTCCTGCTCACTGTTTGAGATTCCTGGCCCATGATCACGCACGCTCAGGGCGACGACACCAGCTTCAGCATCGCGTTGCACGTGAAGTTCGATTGGGCCGTCTTCGCCGTATTTGGATGCATTTGACAGCAAATTAAGTACGCATTGCACAAGGACATTGCGATCGGCTTGAACAAATCGCTCCGCTGCGTCCGCGTCAATCACTTGCTTGAGTTCTTGGCCCTCGCCCTCTCGAAAGCGCCCGAAGGTTTGCGCAGCTTCCTCTGCAATGTCGCCCACGCGCTGGGTTTCGTCTTTATAGGTTCGGCTGCCTCGCTCGATCTGTGAATAGTCGAGGAGGTTTGCGATGAGGAGCCCAAGCCGCTCGCTCTCCTTTACGATGATGCCCTGATAGTGGCTCTCGCGATCCCTATCGTCGCCCGCCACGCCTTGCTGCAACATCTCGGCGAACATGCGGATCGAGGTTAGAGGCGTCTTAAGTTCGTGGGATACGGTGGAGACAAAGTCGCTTTTAAGGCGAGCGAGTTCGCGCTCTCGTGCGGCTCCGCGAATCGTCGCGAAGAGGCCCAGGACCAAGACTGCAATGAGCCCCCCTGTGATGGCTCGATGTCGCCTGCGCGCTTCTGCAATGTCTCCCATGCCATCGGTCCCCTCGCCCTCTTGCCACAAGATGAGTGCTAGATGCGGCCACAAAGGCCCCAGGCTAAACTGCGCACGGCGGGCATCGGAAGTCCCTTCACCCTCGTCTTCGGGGTGCTGCAAATTTTCGATGCCGACTCGCAGCGAGGAGTGCAGGCCAAAGCCCCGAGCGCTTGCCAGTGCGCGATCGCGAAGTTGCGCCTCGCTTAATACGAGGCCGTAGACCAGGTTGTCGGGCCCTTTCTGGTAGACAAGCGTGCTCTCTTGCTGCCACGGCGCGACTACGCTCTTAGCGCTCAAAGTGGCACTCGCGGCCAGTTCGCTTCCCCTGGATGCAATTCGCAGGGCGAGCGCAGTCCGCTCTTGCATCTCTTTCATGTCGCGCCGAAGCGCCTCGCGTTCGGCGATTTGATCGCCCGCCACATCGAAACCATCCAGAACCCGTAGCGCTTCCTCTGCTGCGATTTCAAGGAGTGCGTTTGGTGCATCGTATTGAGCTCCGAGAATGGATCGAAGAAGTTTAAGAGTAGGCCCTGCTGTCTTGCCCACTTCCGATAGGCCAATCTCCGCGAGCAAAACATAGGGCAGCCCAGCATCGTTGGCGCGTTCGCCAAATCGCGCGATCAGTTCCCGGTATCGGCTGGCGGCCAAATCACTTTGACCTGCAATGCGATGCAGTCGCGCCAGCCCGAGAAGCGCCTCTGCGCCTGTATCCGAAAACTTCTCAATTCCCTCGTAGAGAGTCGCGGACTGGCGAAGTCTTGGAGAACCGGGGGTGCACGGCCGCCCTGGGCATGCTCGGTCCTCCAGTTCCCGAGCGCGTTCCAAGTTGCGCTGTCGGCTTTGAAACCCACGCAGTGGCAGCAGGCCTTCTAAGATGCTTTCTTCGGTGTTGCGCAGCGGTTCGAGCGATGGCACTAAGACGCTGCCTTGGGCACTCACCACAAAGTGCGCACCACCAGTGGGGCCGGCTTCGGCCGCACCGCGCACTTCGGCTACGATGGTAGCAAGCACGCTGCGACCAATCTGCTCGGCCTTCTCCTGATGCTGCCTGCGCCGGGCATCGACAATTCCCAGCTCGTCCGGGTAGGAGACCGAGGCCATATAGGCAATACCACCGGCCGAAAGCAGCACCGCGAGCATCGCCACGAGGCTAAATCGCGCACTGTGACGGCTGCTCATAGGCCTCTACGATAGCAAGGCTCGGAAGGCGAATCTCCTAACGTTGCGCACCAGCTCGTACGAGGCGACTTCTATAACGTCGATCCAATCCTTTGAGTCTTTGCATCTCGATGTCCAAATGGCCAAACCGGGGTCGCGCAAAGGCTCATGCATTCAACCTCCTCGATTGCGCGCTGTGGTAATCTCCCGTCTCTAACAATGCAAATTCTAAAGGTCCGGTTCCGCACGAACGCCGAGTTCGAGGAGCACTACCAGGAAGACTTGGTCGGGGGCGGTCTATTCTGCCCCACCACAACGGCGCTAGAGGCGGGGTGTCCCGTGATCGTGGAGCTAAGTGTTCCTGCGCTGCCCAATAAACTACTCATTCGCAGCGAAGTGAAGTCGTGGCGTCCTGCCCTGCCACGATTGCGTGTGCGGGCCGGTGCGATCGTGGAGTTTGCAATCGACGAAGCCGACAAGCTCTCATTTCTATTGGGAACCGTTCGGGGAAATATCGCAACGCCCCGCAAACGAAAGCACACGCGCCTGCCGGTTGAGATTCCGATCCAGTACCGCACCAACGAGAGCGCAGACCTCATCGACTCTCTCCTCGGTGAAATTAGCGCCGGCGGTGCACTGCTAGCAACGGATACGCCTCTCGCGATCGACACGGATGTCATCCTCGAAATTACACTTCCTGGATCAGTAAGCCCTATCGCGATTTCGGGCAAGGCCACATACCATCTGCCAAACGGCAGTACGGGGCTTAAGTTTATCTATCGAGATGCCGGTGGTTCGCGCCGCTTGCGAGAACTCGTTCGAAGGCTTCGGGACGAATAGCCCATGCGCTTTGCCAAGCGAAGAACGCGCCTCCGCGGAGCGAGCCTCGGCCCTTCGTCTGCAAGTCGTGCGCTAGGTAATGTTCTTAAACTCCACGGCATCGCCAAAGAGGTGCGAGAGCATCGCTTGCTGTTGCAATGGGATAAGGTCGTTGGGCCACGAGTCGCCGATCGCACGCTTCCCGACCGCCTTGAGAAAGGCGTGCTTTGGGTGCGGGTCGAAACCTCGAGCTGGATGCATCAGCTAAGTTTCATGAAAGAGGACATCATCGCAAAAGCCAATGAGCTGTGCGGCGAAGAAGTCGTCAAGGATCTGCACTTTCACTTGGGGCGGCACAGTCGACAGGCCAACGATCCGCTCTCGGCCGCCGTGCGAATTCGCAGGTCACCATTGCGCGAGCGGCCTTTGCCAGCACCTGCTCGGGGACGCGCACTTCGCGCGATCGAGGACGAGGCCAAAGGCGTCGAAGACGACGACTTGCGCCAAGCCATCATCGATGTTCGCCGCCGCTTAAACCTCTGACCTAATCTTACCGCTTCTCTTACCGCTTCATCGCTGCGCGCAATTCGGCGCTAAGCTCGGCCACTGACGCACATGCCTCTTTGGCAGATTTTGCGGCGGCAATTCGGCGAACTAGCGCCGAGCCAACGACAACGCCATCGGCGTAGGACGCGACTTCCTTGGCATCTGCGCCAGTCTTGATGCCAAAGCCCACGGCAACTGGTGCGCCGGTGGACTCCTGGATCATGCGCACCCGCTCCGCTCCTCCGGACGCCCCCTGAAAGGCGGACCCTGTTACGCCAGTCATGCTGACGTAGTAGACGAATGCCGGATCAAATGCAGCCACCTTGGCAATGCGCTCGGGTGTCGATGTTGGGGCCACCAGGGGCACTACGCCAATCCCAACTTTCGAGAGCGGGCCATGCAATTCGGCAAGCTCGTCGATTGGGACATCAACGGTAAGCAGCGCATCGACGCCGGCTTCTGCAGCCTCGGCGGCAAAGCGCTCAATGCCTCGCACGAAAATCGGATTGGAGTACCCAAAGAGCACGATCGGAGTGTCGTAGCCACGCTTGCGAAACGCGCGAACGGTCTCCAGTGCCGACGAGAGCCCTCCGCCCGCTTTTAGCGCGCGCAGCATGGCCTCTTGAATGACAATGCCATCGGCACTTGGGTCGCTAAAAGGGACACCGAGTTCGAGCACATCGGCACCGGAATCCGCCAACGAGGCCAGCAAATCCACGCTTGCCGCCGGCGATGGATCGCCCTGGGTTAGATAGACAACCAAGGCTGCCCGGCCCTCGGCCGCAATATCGCGAAAGCGCTTTCGAAGGCTTGCTCCACTCATAGTTCGACTCCGCGTGCTGCAGCAACCGTCATCATATCTTTGTCTCCGCGCCCCGAGAGGCAAAGCACGATCACCGAACCTTTGCCAACGTTGGCAACCACTTCCTCGAGACCAGCGACGGCATGGGCCGTTTCCAGTGCGCAGATAATGCCCTCGTGACGCGCCAGTAACTCAAGCGCATCGAGCGCCTCCTCGTCGGTTCGATGCAGATAACTCGCCCTGCCCGAATCCTTCCAGAAGCTGTGCTCTGGCCCAACACCGGGATAATCGAGCCCGGCGCTAATCGAGTGCGCCTCGGAGATTTGCCCTTCGTCGGAACACAGCAGATACGATTTTGAGCCGTGCAGAACTCCAACGCGTCCCTTCGTCAAGGTGGCCGCGTGGCGCAAGGTATCAACGCCATCTCCGGAGGCTTCAACACCAAAGAACTTCACACTTTCGTCATCTTCAAAGGGCGCGAACATGCCCGCTGCGTTACTGCCACCGCCCACGCAAGCAACGAGTGCATCGGGTAAACGGCCTTCTTTGACAAGAATTTGCTCTCGCGTTTCCTTGCCGATGACAGCTTGGAAGTCGCGAACCATCTCGGGGTATGGGTGCGGTCCGGCAACCGATCCAATGAGGTAGTAGGTATCGCCAACGTTTGTGACCCAATCGCGGAGGGCCTCGTTCATCGCATCCTTTAGCGTCTTCGAGCCAGCCTCGACGGGCATCACTTCTGCGCCGAGAAGCTTCATGCGAAAGACGTTAAGTGCTTGCCGCCGAACGTCCTCGGCCCCCATGTAGATTCGACAGGGCATCTTCAAAAGCGCAGCCACTGTCGCCGTTGCTACGCCGTGCTGCCCAGCTCCGGTCTCGGCAATGAGCCGTTTTTTGCCCATGCGCTTTGCAAGCAGCGCCTGGCCCAGGCAATTATTAATCTTGTGGGCGCCGGTGTGATTTAGATCTTCCCGTTTTAGGTAAATCGTTGCTCCGAACTTTTCTGAAAGTCGACTGGCGTGGGTGAGGCGAGAAGGACGACCAACATACTCATCGAGTAGCTCATTGAGCTCGGCGTAAAACGCTTCATCCCCAGCGAGCGCCTCCCAGGCGCGGCGCAACTCTTCAACCGCTGGCATCAGGGTTTCGGCGACATACTGGCCGCCAAACTGCCCAAAACGGCCATTCTGCGCGGCCGGGCTCATTGTGCTTCCTCTGCGTTTGCCGTCTGCACAGCTTGAACGAACCTGGCGACGAGTTCTGGGTCTTTGAAGCCCGGCTGCGATTCCACACCCGAGGCGACATCGACAGCAAAAGGCTTTACCGTTTTGATGGCATTGCCGACGTTGTCGGGAGTGAGCCCGCCCGCCAAGAATACCTGGACGCGCGTTGCGACTGCACGGGCAGCAAGCTCCCAGTTTGCCGTGACGCCAGAGCCGCCGCGCTCGCTCGAAGAAGAATCGAGAAGCATGTACGGGCACTCATATTCCGCGACTCGCGCGACGTCCATCTCGTGCTCCATTGGCAGTGCTTTGATCGCCATCTCGCCAAAGCGCTTGGCAAAGACGGGGCTCTCATCGCCGTGAAGTTGCACGTAATCAAGTTTTGCAGCCTCTACTGCGGCTTCGATTTCCTTTGCCGAGTGATTCACAAATACGCCAACAATCTTGATATCGGGATTTGCTTTGCGGGCCGCCAAGACGATCGAGCGAGCTCGCATGCGATCAACATAGCGCTTTGACTGACGCCAAAAGTTTAGCCCGATCCACTGTACGCCGCTTGCAGCGACCATCGCTGCGTTCTCAATGTCGGTTACGCCGCAAACTTTAATTTGTGTCATTGCTATCCCTCATTTCCAAAAGAGCAGTCCCTGGGTGTTTCGCTCGCATCAAACTCTCGCCGATCAGCACAGCATGGGCGCCGGCATCGCGAAGCTGCACAACGTCGTCGCGACCTCGAATGCCGCTCTCTCCAACCAAGATGCAATCTGCGGGCATGCTCCGGGCCAACCGTGCCGTAAGGCCCAAATCGATCTCAAAGGTCGCCAAGTTGCGATGGTTTACGCCAATAATTTCTGCGCCAATTGCCGCGGCTCTCTCGGCCTCATTCTCGTCGTGAACTTCGATAAGTGCGCGAAGCCCCCACTCTCGCGCGCATTGGTATAATTCTGAGAGCTGAGCGGTTTCGAGGGCGCTAACAATTAGCAGAACGGCATCGGCGCCATGCGCTCGCGCTTCTGCGATCTGATAGGGGTGAACGATAAAGTCCTTGCGAAGCACGGGGATTTTCACCGTTTCGCGCACCCGCGAGAGAAACTCGAGACGTCCATCAAAGTAGACTCGGTCTGTGAGTACCGAAATCGCGCTCGCCCCAGCCTCTTCGTAGGCTCGTACAATGGGCTCGGGCTCCGCGCCTGCTGCAATTGCACCAGCAGATGGTGACGCGCGCTTAAACTCACAAATGAAACGCATCGGCTCATCGTTTCCTCGCCGCAGAGCCGCGGCGAAGTCCCTGGTTTGCGGCGCAGCCTTGGCGATAGCTTCCACTTCGGATGCTGGGTGCTCGCGCATCGCGGCTTGTACCTCGGGGCCCTTATCAGCCAAAATTTTGGCAAGAATGCTCAAGCCCCAGCTCCCGCTCCGTTGGTAAGCCGGATGAGGTCTTCGAGTTTCTTTGTTGCCGCACCCGAGTCGATTGCCTGGGCAGCCCGCGCCGCTCCATCACGCAAATCGCTGGCAATGCCGCAGGCGCACAAGGCCACCGCAGTTTCCATGATCACGGCATTGCGACCTGCGCCGATTTCACCCGCAAAGAGCCGAAGGGCGAACGCGGCATTGGCTGCAGCATCGCCGCCAGCAAGCCCCTCTTCGTCAGCCTCTTCAAGGCCAAAATCACTTGGCGTAATGTACCGTTCCTCAACCTCGCCGATATCCTCGTCGTAGCTGCACATCAGAGTTTTTCCGGCGACGGCAATTTCGTCGATGCCACCTTCGCCGTGCACGACAAAGATTCTTCGGGCCCCAAGTGCGCCAAGCGCCTCTGCGACAGGCCTGCACCATTCCGGGCCAAAAACCCCGATTACCTGATTTCGAGCGCGAGCTGGATTTGTGAGCGGGCCAAGAAGATTGAACATCGTCCTGGTGCCAAGCTCGCGCCGTGGCTCGGCTGCATGCCGTGTTGCTGCGTGGAACGAAGGCGCAAAGAGAAAGCCAATGCCAAGCTCGCGCATACACCTCTCGACCGTCTCTACAGGAACCTCAATCGCAACGCCAAGTGCCTCGAGAACGTCTGCCGAGCCCGAACGCGAACTCAGTGCGCGATTTCCGTGCTTGGCAACCAGGCCGCCAGCCGCAGCCGTCACGATCGCCGCCATCGTAGAAACATTGACGCTGCCCGAACCATCGCCACCGGTGCCGCAGGTATCCACCGCATGATCTGGATCATCACACTGGATTGGCAGTGCACGCTCGCGCATCGATCGAGCGGCGCCAGCAATCTCATTCGCCGTCACCCCCTTCATGCGCAAACCAATCAGCAGGCCACCAATCTGCGCTGGCGTAGCCTCCCCATCCATAATCCGACCAAAGACTTCCGACACCTCGGCGGCGGTTAAGTCTTCCCCTTCGACAACCTTGTGGATTGCCAGTTTCAAATCCAACATGCTCATACCTATCTTTGGGGCTCCGAAAGCTTCAAGAAGTTCTGCAGAAGCCCCATGCCTTCGTCCGTCTTGACCGACTCTGGATGAAACTGCACTCCTTCGATTGGGGTTTGGGTTCCTACGAAATCCCGATGTCGAACCCCCATGATCTCATCTTCCCAGGTTTTTGCAGTGACCTCCAAGACCTGTGGCAGTGTCGACTTCTCGATCAGTAGCGAGTGATAGCGGGTTGCGACCATGGGATTGCACAGGCCTGCAAAGACACCTTGGTCATCGTGAAAGACTTTCGAAACCTTGCCGTGCATCACCCGCTGGGCGCGAACGATCGTACCGCCAAAGACGTGACCAATACTTTGATGTCCAAGGCAGACACCAAAGATGCCGACCTTGCCAGCAAAATGCTCGATCACGGCTGTTGAGATGCCGGCCTCGCTTGGCGTTTTAGGACCCGGCGAGATAACAATTCTCGTGGGCTTTAAGGCTGCAAGTTCAGCAATGTCGATCGCATCATTGCGAATGACTCGTGGCTCGCAGCCCAGCTGGCCAAAGTACTGAGCAAGGTTAAACGTAAAGGAGTCGTAGTTGTCGATGAGAACTAGCACGGCGTTGGCTCTCCCGACTTGGCAAGGGCAACTGCGCGAAGAACACCACGCGCCTTGTTTAGCGTCTCCTCGTACTCGCCTATCGGATCCGAGTCGTGGACAACGCCGCCGCCGCTTTGCACGTAGATATGGCAGTCCTTGGTAACAAGGGTGCGAATCGCAATGGCAACATCCATATTGCCCGAGTACGAGACGTAGCCAACCGCTCCGCCGTACACACCGCGCCTCGTTGGCTCGATTTCCTCGATAATTTCCATCGCGCGAATCTTTGGTGCGCCAGAAAGTGTGCCTGCGGGAAAGGCCGCACGAAGCGCGTCGTCCCAGCGCAGCGAGTCTTTAAGTTCGCCGTGAACATTGGAGACGAGGTGCATCACGTGGGAGTAGCGCTCGATAACCATGCTCTCGCTAAGAACAACTGAGCCTGTCTTTGCGACCCGACCAACGTCATTGCGACCAAGATCGATGAGCATTAAGTGCTCGGCGCATTCTTTTGGATCGGAGCGCAACTCGTCGGCAAGCGCTTCGTCCTCTGCGACGGTTTTGCCGCGTGGACGGGTTCCGGCAATTGGGCGAACCTCTACTCGGCCCTGGTCGCAGCGCACCAAGGTTTCTGGCGATGCACCCGTAACTTGAGCCTCGGGAAACTCGAGGTGAAACATGTAGGGCGAGGGATTTACCACGCGTAGAGCACGGTAAATATCAAATGGCGCAATGCCGTTTTGCGGCACCTTAAAGCGTCTGGATAGAACGCACTGAAAGATATCGCCGGCAAGAATGTATTCTTTGATGCGATCGACGCCAGCTAAGAATTGTTCTTTAGGAAAGCAGTCTTCGGGTTCGTCCATGCCACCAAAGCGCATTTGCGTGGAGCCATCTTCGTCGGGCGCAGGTGGCACAAGCTCGCGAAGTTTGGGCTGCTCGCTGCGCAAAGTCTCGACGATGGCATCAATGCGTGAAATCGCAGCGTCATAAGCGGCAGCAGGATCGGCGCCCTCGCCCACAAACGGCGTTGCAACCACTTTGATCGACTGCCGCAGATTGTCGAAGATCACCAGGGTATCGGTGAGCACCATGCACAACTCGGGGATGTCGAGTTCGTCTTCGGCAAGCTCGGGAAGTTTCTCGAAGGAGCGAACCGCGTCGTAACTAAGCCAGCCAACCGCGCCGCCCCAAAACCGTGGCAAGTGCTCGGAGGCAACCGGCTTGTACTCGTCCATCACTTCGGCCAGCGCTGCTGCAGGATCATCGCACTGCCAGGTGCGAACCGCAGTCTCGCCATCGCCCTCGATATCGCGATGGCGAAGCGTCACGGTCCCCTTCTTTGAGGTAATCACCGCTCGGGGCTGCACACCGATAAACGAATACGCGGCCCATTTCTCACCGCCAACCACAGACTCCAGGAGGAAGCTGTACTCGCCTGCCCCCAGTTTGGCGTAGGCCGACACCGGGGTATCCGAATCGGCCATAATCTCGCGGAACACCGGGATGAGGTTGCCCTCTTTGGCTGACGCGCAAAACTGCTCGCGACTCGGTCGTGTGTTGGGGCGAATGTCGTTGCCTGGCAAATCAGATCCTTCCGTGGGTCGACAGTGCCGCCCGCTTGGTTATTCTAGGCGCCATGCCCTCCAGTCTCGAAGCCACCGACCCAACAATCGCGCGCCTAATTGCCCAAGAAACCCATCGGCAGGCCACAAAACTCCGACTCATCCCGTCAGAGAACTTTGCCTCCGCTGCAGTCTTGGCTGCCACCGGCTCAGCGCTCACAAATAAGTACTCGGAGGGCTACCACGGCAAGCGGTACTACGAGGGCCAAGAGTACATCGACCAAATTGAGGAACTCGCCATCGAGCGTGCCAAGGCACTCTTTGGAAGTGCACACGCCAATGTACAGCCGTATTCGGGCTCTCCTGCCAATCTGGCGGCCTACCTGGCCTTCTGCGAACCCGGCGACAAGATCATGGGAATGCATCTTCCCTCTGGTGGACACCTCACCCACGGGTGGAAAGTGAGCATCTCGGGCAAATTCTTTAACGCGGTTCAGTACCAGGTCGACAAAGAAACCGGCCGCATTGATCTGGATCAAGTGCGCGAGATGGCCATGAAGGAGCGTCCAAAAGTGCTTTGGGCTGGTGGCACCGCCGTTCCGCGGACCATCGACTTTGCGGCCTTCGCCGAGATCGCCAAAGAGTGCGGTGCCTTCTTCTTTGCCGACATTGCCCACATCGCGGGTCTTATTGCTGGTGGCGCTCACCCAACCCCAGTTGGCCTTGCCGACGTTGTCACAACCACAACTCACAAAACCCTTCGCGGCCCACGTGGCGGAATGATCATGGCCAGCGAAGAGCACGCTCGCGCCGTCGATCGCGCGGTCTTCCCCGGCCTCCAGGGTGGTCCACACAATCACACCACGGCGGCCCTTGCCGTTGCGCTCCACGAGGCACAACAGGATAGCTTCAAAACCTACGCGCATCAGATCGTGAGCAACGCTAAGGCGCTGGCAACCAAGCTCTCGGCGCATGGCTTCGAGCTGGTTTCCGGCGGCACCGACAACCACCTCATTCTTATCGATCTCACAAATAAAGAGCTCCCGGGAAAAGTCTTAGCAAAGGCGCTCGATGTCGCTGGCATTGTCACCAACTACAACTCGGTTCCGTACGACACTCGCAAGCCATTTGATCCATCGGGCCTTCGCATTGGTACTCCTGCGGTCACAACCCAGGGCATGGGCGAGGCCGAGATGGTCAAGATCGCCGATTGGATGAATCAGGTCGCTGAGGCACCAACCGACGCCGGCCTTCACGAGCGAATTGCTGGCGAAGTCCGCGAGTTGTGCAGCGCGTTTCCGGCTCCTGGCGTTAGTTAGTCGGCGATTCCGCCACTTTAGGGGGCGCTGCTGTCGCTATGTTCGCCATGGCGGCGGCTTGAGGAGTTCCGAGGGCTCTCCGATTCGTTTTCGTACGCTTCGAAA
>TARA_R110002073_G_scaffold89852_5_pt1 | contig 48479 bp, 47 predicted proteins | sample TARA_R110002073 | Tara Oceans TARA_R110002073 (sample SAMEA4397174) | marine metagenome | biome: Polar Biome; feature: [DCM] deep chlorophyll maximum layer (ENVO:01000326); material: water (ENVO:00002006), including particulate matter (ENVO:01000060) such as... | depth 40 m
GCTATGACGGAAGTATTTCTTCTATTCATAAATTTGGGGGATTTAATACAAAATAAAATTAAACTAATTTAGTTCTTCAGTCAATCCCCAAAATAAGGGAAATTTAGATCTCCCTATTTTTGGGGATTAACGAAAGAATAGTTTAAACGCTTTAGTAAAGAGCAAGGCTTTACTCAGCGCTTTCAAGGAAATTTCTAAACCAGTAGGTGAATTTCTCTAATAGGGTTTCTTTTTCTCGTAGTTTTCTTACGTAGTTACTACGGTAAGTAGTAGCCACTCTTAGGTCTTCTTTTTTCATTATTAAGGGGGTTTAATGATTAATAGAAAATGTTAAATATGTATTTGAACAATACAAACATATCCTAAATTATAAACCAAGTCAATACCTTAATTTAGTGAAATTTACATCTAGCCTTTTTTGGTGATGCTAGTGTAGAGAAGCAACTTTGGAGCAAACAAACTCTAGTAATTCTTCATCCTTAGATGTGAAAATATTAGCAGAATGCGAATCAATATCAATTTGTCCAATGTTTTCTTCATTGACAAAAATAGGAATGACAATTTCAGATTTTACTTTCCAACCACAAGAGATATAGTTGTCTTGTTCAGAAACATCTTGTACTACAAAATTTTCATTGCTAACTGCTACTTGACCACAAATACCTTTTCCAAATGGAATTATTATATGTTCTGTAGGTTCGCCTGTAAATTCTGCTAATTTTAATTCTTCCTTGTCGCCGTTTTTAAAATAAAAACCAACCCAATCGTAGTAAGAGATTTCACTTTCTAAAAAATCACAGATTTCCTGTAATTTCTCACTGATTGCTTTATTTGATAAAATAATCTCTTCTATTGTGCTTTTAAGAAAATTGATGTTCACTATTTTTCTATATTTGTGTTACTGCTAAATCAAGAAGCAAAAATAAATCAAAAACCTTATGAAAAAGCAAAGAAACATTGTTCTTTTTCTAGTGAAATTTTTTGCTACCTATTTTATATTGTTCGTTTTATATTCATATTACTTACAAAAAACTCAAAATAAGGAAGATTTTTTTTCATGCGCGCCTATAACAGCTAGTGTTGCTAAGCAAACAACTTCGGTTTTGAATTTATTTGGATACAAGGCATCTTATGTTCAACACGATAAAGAAATGTCTGTAAAGCTGATCTTAAATGGAAACTATACAGCTAGAGTTATAGAAGGGTGTAACTCATTTAGTATTATTATTTTGTTTTTGGCATTTATAATTGCTTTTCCTGGGTCCTTAAAGGCAACAGTTTTGTATAGTATTACTGGGAGTTTATTAATTTACGGGATCAATATTTTGCGAATAGCTTTTCTTACAGTAATGTTGTATAAATTACCGAACCAACAAATGTTTTTACATAATTTAGTTTTTCCAGCGATTATTTATGGAGCTACTTTTTTATTGTGGGTACTTTGGGTTCATAAATTCTCAAATTATAAGAAATGAGTAAAACGGTTAGAATCATATTGGTTTTTGTTTTGTTTGTCTTACTCTTTTTGGTGAGAGCATATGAAATGCAACTATTTTATGATCCATTAATCGATTATTTCCAGAATGATTATTTATACAGATCTATTCCTGAGATTAACAGTTGGCATTTGGTGGTAGATATGTTGTATCGATATTCCATTAACTCAGTAATTTCTTTGGGAATAATTCATTTGATTTTTCAGAATAAAAAGTATCTGAAATTCTCAGGCTTTTTAATGATGTTTGCTTTTATGGTATTGATTATAATTTTTGCATTCTTATTAAGGTCAAAGTTTGATTCAGGATACCTTTTACCATTCTATATAAGAAGGTTTATCGTACATCCATTGTTTTTAATTATCCTTCTACCCGCTTTTTATTATCACAAAAAATCAATAAGTAAGAAGAATTAACATAATATTTGTTTTTTTGATTGTAAATTTGCAATTGAAATGAAAGAATTCTTCAAAAAAATAAGTGTAACAGTACTATCATTTATAGTCTTGTTTTCTTCTATGTCTTTTACCGTAGATAAACATTATTGTGGTGAGACTTTAGTAGACGTATCTTATTTTGGTGAAGCAGATAATTGTGGAATGGAAGGCATGGAGATGAATTCTGACATGACAAAAATGAAAAAGAAGAAATGCTGCAAAAACGAAACAGAGTTTGTAGAATCCTCTACATTTCATAAAGAAAAAATCACTACCCTAACTCAACCTAATATTGAGTTTGCAATCTTTTATATCCAATCTTACATCAATCTTTATCAAAATATTGATTTAGAAAAAGAGTTCTATAAAGATTTTTCACCACCTGATGTCGAACAAGACATTCTGATTTTACATCAAACTTTTTTGATTTGATTTTACATTAGTTATATGCTTCATCTGTTTAGATGAAAGAATCTAATATTAAAATCAAAAATCTATTAATGAAAAAAATTATTATCAGTATACTGTTACTGATTCCATTAGTATCATTCTCTCAAAAGACTTTCAAAGGAATGATTATGGATAGAAATAATCCGAAAGGTGATTTAGGTGTTTTCGGAGCCAATGTCTATTGGTTAAATACAACCGTGGGAGCTACTACCGATGAAAAAGGGTGGTTTACTATCCCTTATAAATCTAGTTATAAAAAATTGGTTGTGAGTTATGTTGGTTATAAAACCGACACCTTAACAATTACAAGCTTAGAGCCAATTCATCATTTTTTAACACCAGAAAATGAATTGGATGAGATTAAAATAAACAGTAAAAAGAAAGCGACTCAAAAATCATTTTTACAAACAGCAAATGTGTTTACAGTAAATAGTGATGAACTACTAAAGGCAGCCTGTTGTAACCTGGCGGAGAGTTTTGAAACCAATCCTTCTATCGATGTGAACTTTTCTGACGCTCTAACAGGAACACGTCAAATTCAGATGTTGGGATTAAAAAGCCCTTATTTATTAATATCGCAAGAGAACATCCCTTCTATAAGAGGAGCAGCTCAAGTATTTGGACTCACATTTACACCAGGAACCTGGGTAGAGAGTATTCAAATTACTAAAGGTGCTGGAAGTGTAATGAATGGTTATGAAAGTATTTCGGGTCAGATTAATGCAGAATTAGTGAAGCCTTATACGGATAAAAAATTCTTTTTAAATGCTTATGGTTCACTTGGAGGGCGATTAGAATTAAATACGCATTTCAATCAAAAAGTGTCTGATAAATGGCAAACAGGATTGTATATCCACGGAAATTACAGAGGAGAAAAATTTGATAGAAATAATGATGGTTTTTTAGACAACCCGCTAATGAATCAAATTAATGTAATGAATCGTTGGCAATACTTAGATCCAGCAAAAGGTTGGGTGAGTTTTATCAATATTAGATATATGGACGATTCCAAACAAACAGGAGAAGTTAATTTCGATCCAAATATTGATCAGGGGACAACAAATGCTTGGGGTGGCGAAATTGAAACCAAACGATTTGATGCTTCAGCGAAGTTGGGCTATGTATTTCCTGAGTTGCCTTTTCAAAGTTTTGGTTTTCAGTTAGCATATAGTAATCATGAACAAGATTCTTATTTTGGATTAAGAGATTATAATATAGAACATCAAAGTGTATATTCTAATTTATTATTCAACTCTATTATAGGAGATACAAGAAATAAATTTACAACAGGAGTTAACTTCACACATGATAATTATACTGAATTGGTAGATGTTACTAATTTCATGAGGATAGAAAATTCTTTTGGAGCTTTTTTTGAGTATGCATATGATAATTTAGATGATTTTAGTTTTACTGCCGGATTGAGAGTAGATACGCATAATTTATTAGGAACTTTTGTAACACCTCGTTTGCATGTAAGATATGTGCCTTGGGGGAAAGGTGTGTTTAGAGCCTCTATTGGTCAGGGAAGAAAAAGTGCCAATATTTTTGCAGAAAATCAACAATTGTTTGCTAGTTCTAGACAGATTAATATTCAATCAGCAGGAGGAAAGATTTATGGTTTAGATCCTGAAGTTGCATGGAATTATGGAGTTTCATATCTACAAGGATTTAATTTGTTTGGAAACAAAGGAGATATTACGTTTGATTTTTACAGAACAAATTTTCAAAATCAAGTAGTGGTTGATTGGGAAAACCCGCAAGAAATATCTTTTTATAATTTAGATGGAGAGAGCTATGCAAATAGTTTTCAAGTTGAAGTGAATTACGAGTTAACAACTAACTTAAATTTCAGAACAGCATATAAAAATTATAATATTAAAACAGATTATACTGCAGGGAAATTTTCGAAACCATTAACTCCAAATCATCGATTTTTTGCAAATTTATCCTACGAAACAACCAAAAAAGAGAACGATGCTCAATGGAGATTTGATGTAACATATAATTTTATTGGAGAACAACGTTTGCCAAATACATCTGCGAATCCAGTTCAATATCAATTAGGAGAGAATTCCAATGGGTATAATTTATTGAATGCTCAGTTTACAAAAGTGTTTTCAAAAAAGTTTGAGATATATGTAGGAGGTGAAAATTTAACAAATTTAAAACAGAAAAACCCTATTTTAGCAAGCGATAACCCATTTGGCAATAATTTTGATAGTACTATCATATATGCGCCAATTTTTGGACGAATGTTTTATAGTGGATTACGATTTAAAATAGATTAAAGATGAAAAAACTTGTAGTTATTATATGCTTGATGTTTGTTGGAGTTTCAACACAAGCTCAAAAGAAAAATGCAAAAGTATCTATTGAAGTAGATGGTGTTTGTATGATGTGTAAAAAGAGAATAGAAAAAGCTGCTTTAAATACAAAAGGAGTAAAGTTTGCTATTTGGGATTTGAAAACACATATGCTTTCTCTTATTATTGATGAGAGAAAAACAAGTACGAAAAAAATTCAAAAGAATATAGCTGCGGTTGGTCATGATACTAAAGGTATTAAAGCTACCGATCATGCATATAATTCTGTAGATCCTTGTTGTAAATATAGAGATAAGAAAGTAGTCGACGACCATAAGAAAGGTGAAGGGCATTGAGAACACTTTCGGTCCTTATAGCATTCGTATTTCTTTTTTCATGTAAAACAGAGGAGAATACTAATTCTAAAGAGGAGGTTCTAGATAAAGAAGTAAATAAGCATGATGTTTTTACCTGCCCCATGGAATGTGAAAACGGAATGACATACTATATAGAAGGAAAATGTGATATTTGTCACATCAACCTTGTAAAACAAGAATAATAAAAAAACCCAAGAGATTCTCTTGGGTTTTTTATTCTGTATTGATGTATGTAATTACATCATTCCTGGCATCCCACCACCCATTGGAGGCATTCCTCCAGCAGGAGCTTCTTCTTTAATGTCTATTAAAGCACATTCAGTAGTTAAGATCATTCCTGCAACTGATGCAGCATTCTCTAAAGCAACTCTAGTTACTTTTTTAGGATCAATAATCCCAGCTTCTAGCATGTCAACATAGGTTCCTGATTTAGCATCATAACCGAAGTGTTTTTTACCTTCTAGTACTTTATTAATGACAACTGAACCTTCACCACCAGCGTTTTCTACAATGGTACGTAATGGCGATTCAATCGCTCTGTTTACAATTTGAACTCCCGTTACTTCATCTAAGTTTTCGGTAGTAATTTTTTCTAATACTTTTTTAGCTCTTACTAAAGCAACACCACCTCCAGCAACAATTCCTTCTTCTACGGCAGCTCTTGTAGCATGTAAAGCATCATCAACTCTATCTTTCTTTTCTTTCATTTCAACTTCTGATGCAGCACCTACATATAATACGGCAACACCCCCAGCTAGTTTAGCCAAACGTTCTTGTAGTTTTTCTTTGTCGTAGTCAGAAGTAGTTGTTTCAATCTGAGCTTTTATTTGGTTTACTCTTGCTTTAATAGCATCTGCATCTCCGTTTCCATTAACAATTGTTGTATTGTCTTTATCAATAGTAATTGTTTCAGCAGTACCTAATAAATCTAAAGTTGCATTTTCTAAAGAAAAACCTCTTTCTTCAGAAATTACAGTTCCACCTGTTAAGATGGCTATATCTTCTAGCATTGCTTTTCTTCTATCTCCAAACCCAGGAGCTTTTACAGCAGCAATTTTTAATCCACCTCTTAATTTATTGACAACCAATGTAGCTAAAGCTTGTCCGTCTACATCTTCAGCAATAATTAATAATGGACGACTTGATTGCGCAACAGGCTCTAAAATTGGAAGAATTTCTTGTAGGTTAGAAATTTTCTTATCAAATAATAAGATGTATGGATTCTCTAAATCAGCAATCATTTTATCAGCATCGGTTACAAAATAAGGAGATAAATATCCTCTGTCGAATTGCATTCCTTCAACAACATCTACATAAGTTTCCATTCCTTTAGCTTCCTCTACAGTAATAACTCCTTCTTTACCAACCTTTCCAAAAGCGGTAGCAATTAAGTCTCCAATAGTATCATCATTGTTTGCAGAAATGGCTGCAACTTGTTTTATTTTTTCTGAAGAGTTGCCTACTTTTTGAGTTTGTTTCTCTAAGTCGGCCACAATAGATTTTACAGCTTTATCGATTCCTCTTTTTAAATCCATTGGATTTGCACCAGCAGCAACATTTTTCAATCCTTCTTTTACAATTGCTTGTGCTAAAACAGTTGCGGTAGTTGTTCCATCACCAGCTAAATCGTTGGTTTTAGAAGCGACTTCTTTTACCATTTGAGCTCCCATGTTTTCTAGCTCATCTTCTAATTCAATTTCTTTTGCTACGGTAACTCCATCTTTGGTTACATTAGGAGCTCCGAAAGATTTAGAAATAATTACATTTCGTCCTTTAGGACCCAGTGTTACTTTTACTGCATTTGCTAAAGCATCTACGCCACGCTTTAGACCATCTCTAGCTTCTACGTCAAACTTAATATCTTTTGCCATTTTGTTATAGTTTTTAGCCTTTAGCTTGAAAGCTATTGGCTTGATTTTTAATTAATTTAGGCTAATAGCAAAAAGCTAATAGCAAAAGCAATTTATACAATTGCTAAAATGTCACTTTCGCGCATCATTAAGTAGTCTTTACCTTCTAACTTAAGTTCAGTTCCTCCATACTTTCCATAAAGAACAGTATCACCAACTTTTACTGTTAAAGGCTCATCTTTTTTTCCAGTTCCAACAGCAACAACAGTTCCTTTTTGAGGCTTTTCTTTTGCATTGTCTGGAATAATAATACCTGAAGCGGTAGTCGTTTCGGCTGCAGCAGGTTCTACTAGAACTCTATCTGCTAAAGGTTGAATATTTAATCCCATAAAATAAGATTTTGATTAATTTAGTTTTTATAGTGTGTAAATAGTCAGAAATTATGCCAATAGCTTTAAACTGACATTTTTTCAAAACAATTATTATTGACTTAACTCTTGGGTAAAAAAAATGCCAACGTGTCATTCGTTGGCATTTTTTTAGATTGTATTTTTATTACTTGATCGAATCACCCGTTGCAGGTGGTGTTGTTGTAGTTGCCGGAGGAGTTGTATCTACATTCTCTAACGTGTTCTGTAAATTAACACCATTATCTCCAGCTCTAGGAATTGCAAAATTTGCTAATAAGATTAATGCAAACATTGCAATAGCCAACGTCCAAGTTGTTCTATCTAAGAAATTATTTGTGTTTTGAACACCTCCTAAAGATTGTGCTCCACCACCACCAAAAGAAGAAGATAATCCTCCACCTTTAGGGTTTTGTACCATAACGATTAATATTAATGCAACAGCAATAATCAAGATTAATATTAAAAAGGCTGTATAACTCATGATTTATTTTTTTGTAAAATTTTTATTCTTTTAATTTGGTCTGCAAAGAAACCACTTTTTTCTGGATATTTCAAACTTAAAATCTCGTAGGCTTTAATGGCTTTAGAGAACTTATTTTGCTCTAAATACACCTTTGCTAAAGTCTCTGTCATTAGAGATTTGTCTGTTGTGTTTTTAGGGATTTCAACTTCAATTTTTTCTCCCTTATCAACAGGTGTGATCTTAGGGTTTGTTTTGATAAATTGGTCAATGATTTGAAATTTATCTAATTCTTTTTTTGGAGTTACTTTCTTTTCTCTAACAATTGGTTTCTTAACAGAAAGTTGTAACCATTCTTGAAAAGAGTGTGTTTCGTTTGAAGTGAAATTAATCGGTTTTCCAAGATCTAATTTGTCAACCACAATCTCAATTGGTTCTACAACCTCAATTAGATTTTCTTCAGAGATTTTTTGAGTAATTTGCTGATGAATCGCTGCTTTGTTTTCAAAAGATTTAGAGGTGATAAAATCAAATAAAACTTCTCTGTCGGTTGAATAAGCAGCTGTAATTTTTAATTCATTATTATAACGGAAACTATCTTGATTTTTCAATCCTTTTAAATGTAAAGCTCTGGCAGATTGAAAAAAAGGATACTCTTTAACAATAGATTTCAATTCAGAAATCTGTTCATCTTTAAGCTCTTCAGGCTTTGTTAATAGATTGGAATATGTGTCAATTGTCATTACCATTTTCCAACAGATGCGTTAAAGATATCTTGTATTACTCGTTCTAAAATTTCCTCTAAAGCAGCATCTAAAACAGCTCCTGTTAATTGTGAATTAGCACTAAAATCTGAATAAAAAGAAAATTGTTTTTCAAAATCATCTTCTTCTTTTAATCGATTATAATACCGAACATTTACTGAAATAGTTAACCTATTTTGAGCAGCTGTCTGCTGTGCAGTTGCACTCATTGGGTTTACTCTGTAGTCAGTAATTTCACCTTCAAAACGCAAGTCTCCTCCGGTTCTTACTTGATCTAGGTTTGTCTGACGCAAAAATAAATCTTGCATTTCTTGAGTAAATCGTTGACTTAATGTAGGTTCTACCAAAGAAGCTTGATTCGAGAAAAAATCGATTTGAAGCGTTTTAGCATTTCCAACATCACCAGTATTAAATTTATAGATACCACAGCTTAAAAAAAGCGAGGTAGAAATACAGAGTAAAAAAAGAATTATTGTTTTTTTCATGAGTGATTCAAATGTACAATTAAATTACAAATCGTATTGTTTGATTTATATTTTTTCAACTTTTCCATTTGGAAATTGATGCATTAAAAATATCTTGAATAATTCGTTCAGAAATTTGATGTAAAGCATTTTCTAAAATACTTCCTGCCAATTGTGAATTGGCATCAAAATCGGAATAAAAAGAAAATTGTTCTTCAAAATCGTCTTTATTTTTTAGCTTGTTGTAAAAACGAACATTAACTGTAATTGTCAACCTGTTTTGCGCAGCTGTTTGTTGTGAGGTAGCACCCATTGGGTTTATACGATAGTCTGTGATTTCACCTTCAAAATGTAAATCTCCATTTTTAGGGACTAAGCTTAATGAAGTTTGACGTTGAAATAAATCTTGCATTTCTTTAGTAAAACGATTACCTAAGGTTGGTTCAAAAGGAGTTTCATTTTTAAAAAAGTCGACTTGAACTGTTTTTGCGTCTCCAATATCAACCCCATTAAAAGTATATTTCCAACAACTGTTGAATGTTAATAGAATAGAAATATATATTAATATAAGAGGACTTTTTTTCATCGATAATTGAAGTGTACAATTAAATTACAAATCGTATTGTTTGATTTTTCTGTACAAAGTTCGTTCCGAAATCCCTAACTCTTGTGCGGCAAGCTTTCTTTTCCCTTTGTTTTTTTCTAACGATCGTTTAATCATTTCTATTTCCTTTTCTTGTAAAGAAAGGTTTTCATCCTCTTCAATGGTTTCAATAAACTCATACTCATTTTGAGGATTGGTTTGTTGAGGAATTTGAACAACTTCTACGGCGTGTGAAGGGGTTTCTTTTTCTTGATATATTTTTTCAATCAATTGATGATTTTCTGCTTGAACTTCTTCTGAGTTTCCGCTTTTCATTAAATCTAGCGTCAATTTTTTTAAATCATTAATGTCGTTTCTCATGTCAAAAAGAACCTTGTACATAATGTCTCGTTCTGTTGCGAAATCATTTTTGTTAGAATTTCCACCAATTACTGCTGGAAAATTTCCAGAATGATTGGGTAAATACTGACTTATTTTTTCTGCATTTACCATTCTGTTTTCTTCAACAACAGAAATCTGTTCTGCAATGTTTCTTAATTGACGAATATTACCAGGAAAACGATAATTCAATAATAAATTTGTAGCATTTTCATCTAGTCGAATGGTTGGCATTCGGTATTTTTGAGCAAAATCTGCAGCAAACTTTCTAAACAATAAATGAATATCTTCCTTTCGTTCTCTTAATGGAGGTAAATGAATTTCTATTGTACTTAATCTATAATATAAGTCTTCTCTGAATTTTTCTTTTGCAATGGCTTCTTGCATATTCAAATTGGTCGCAGCTACAATACGGACATCGGTTTTCTGTACTTCTGACGACCCCACTTTAATAAATTCACCATTTTCTAAAACACGTAACAAACGAACCTGGGTTGTTAAAGGTAATTCTCCAACTTCATCTAAAAAGATCGTTCCTCCATCTGCTACTTCAAAATATCCTTTTCTACTTGCTGATGCGCCAGTAAAAGCTCCCTTTTCGTGCCCAAATAGTTCACTATCAATTGTTCCTTCTGGAATGGCGCCACAGTTTACTGCAATATATTTTGCATGTTTTCTGTGTGATAATTGATGAATGATTCTCGGGATATTTTCTTTACCAACTCCACTTTCACCAGTAACCAAAACAGAAATATCTGTTGGAGCAACACGAACGGCTTTTTCCAAGGAACGATTTAAATGCAGATCGTTTCCGATGATGCTAAAACGTTGTTTTATAGTTAGTAAATTTTCCATATCTCTGCCCGCATAGGCGGGTGTTTTTTAATTATTATCTGAAAATCCAACGGCAACTCCAATTAAGGTAGCAGAAGTACAATCTTCTACTTTTACATTCACAAAATCACCTAATTTATAGTGTTCTTTTGGAAAGACAATCACGGTATTTTGAGTATTTCTTCCTTTCCATTGATTAGGATCTTTCTTGGAAGTTCCTTCAATCAATACTTCTTCAGTTTTCCCTAAGTGCTGTTGCGTTCTGTATAAGCTATGCTCTTGTTGTAGATCGATAACTTCTTGTAAACGCCTTTTCTTAACGTCATGAGGAACATCATCTGGCATTTTTTTAGCGGCTAAAGTTCCTGGTCTTTCAGAATAAGCAAACATAAAACCGAAATCATACTTTACATATCGCATTAAATCTAATGTATCTTGATGGTCTTGCTCTGTTTCACCACAAAATCCTACAATCATATCCTGAGAGAGAGACATTTCTGGGATGATTTTAAAAATATTATCCACCAATTCTTTATATTCTTCTCTAGTATGTTGACGATTCATTGCCTTTAGCATGGTATTGCTACCGCTTTGAACGGGTAAATGAATGTACTTACAAATGTTTTTGTGTTTCGCCATGGTATGAATCACATCTAAACTCATATCCTGAGGATTAGAGGTTGCAAAACGAAAACGTATTTTTGGAAATTCAGTAGCACACATGTCTAATAGTTGCGCGAAGTCTGTAGCTGTGGCTTGTGCCATTTCTGAAGCTTTTTTGAAATCCTTTTTCAATCCGCCACCGTACCATAAAAAACTATCTACATTCTGACCTAATAAGGTGATTTCTTTAAAATTCTTCTCTTGCATTGATCGAATTTCTTCTAAAATACTTTTTGGATCACGACTTCTTTCACGTCCTCTGGTAAAAGGAACCACGCAAAATGTACACATATTGTCACACCCTCTAGTAATAGAAACAAATGCAGAAACACCGTTTGAATTTAACCGAACTGGAGAGACATCTCCATAGGTTTCGTCTTTAGATAAAATTACATTTACAGCGTCTTTTCCTGCTTCAACTTCTTCTATTAGATTTGGTAAATCACGATAGGCATCTGGACCAACAACTAGATCAACAATCTTTTCTTCTTCTAAAAACTTTTCTTTTAATCTTTCAGCCATACAGCCTAAAACCCCAACTTTCATTGTAGGATTTATTTTCTTTACGGCATTGTATTTTTGTAAGCGTTTACGAACAGTAGTTTCGGCTTTTTCTCTAATAGAACAAGTGTTTACCAAGACAAGATCTGCGTCTTCTAAATTTTGAGTAGTATTAAAACCTTGTTCAGAAAGTATCGCTGCTACAATTTCGCTGTCATTCATATTCATTTGACAACCATAACTTTCTATAAAAAGCTTTTTTGAATTTTCTTTTTTATTTTCAGTAGCAAGAGCTTTCCCTTGCAGTTTTTCGTCAATTACCTTTTCTATCTGTTCCATGTTCAAAAATTGGATACAAAGATACAACCAAAATAGAAAAATTATGACAAATTGGCAGAAAAAATACAGATCATCAAGATTAAGAAATTGCATAGAATTCTTTCAAAAAAGCGTCAATAAAAAAAAACTACATACTTTTGCAATCCAAAATCTTCTATATAATAGGTAGATTTTGTTGATAATTTAAAAGATACATGGCAAAGAATTTAGTGATAGTAGAGTCACCTGCAAAGGCAAAAACAATCGAAAAATTTCTAGGAAAAGATTTTCAAGTAGAGTCCAGTTTTGGTCATATTGCAGACTTACCATCTAAAGAATTAGGAATTGATGTAGAAGGAACTTTTGAACCGAAATACATTGTTTCAGATGATAAAAAAGCAGTTGTTAAGAAGCTGAAGAGTTTAGCGAAAAAAGCAGATACTGTTTGGTTAGCTAGTGATGAGGATAGAGAAGGAGAGGCAATTGCATGGCATTTACAAGAGCAATTAAACTTAACAAAAGAGAATACAAAAAGAATTGTTTTTCATGAGATTACGAAGAAAGCAATTTTAAAGGCTGTTGAAAATCCAAGAGATATCGATTATAATATGGTGAATGCGCAACAAGCGCGAAGAGTATTAGATCGTTTAGTAGGGTATGAGTTGTCTCCAGTATTATGGAGAAAAGTAAAAGGAGGATTGTCGGCAGGAAGAGTTCAATCTGTAGCGGTACGATTAATAGTAGAAAGAGAAAGAAGTATTCAGAACTTTAAAACAGTTGCACAGTATAAAGTAGTCGCAGAATTTGCAAATGATGAAGGCAAATCATTTAAAGCGAGTATTCCTAAAAGCTTTGAAACAAGAGAAGGTGCGGAAGCTTTCTTAAATTCAGCTTCAGATGCTAATTTTAGCATTGCAGATTTACAAAAAAAACCAGCAAAGAAATCTCCAGCAGCGCCATTTACAACATCAACTTTGCAACAAGAAGCATCAAGGAAATTAGGCTTTCCTGTAGCCAAAACAATGCAAGTTGCACAACGTTTATATGAAGCAGGTTTAATTACCTATATGAGAACAGATAGTGTAAACCTATCAGCAGACGCAAGAGATGCAGCAGAAGAAGAGATCACTAATTATTATGGTACAGAGTACAGTAAGCAAAGAGTTTTTAAATCGAAAGCAAAAGGAGCTCAAGAGGCTCACGAAGCGATTCGTCCTACTAATTTGAAACAACATTCTGTTGCAGTTGAATATGACCAAAATCGTTTGTATGATTTAATTTGGAAAAGAACGATTGCTTCACAAATGAGCGATGCACAATTAGAAAGAACAAACGTAAAAATAGCGAATACTAAAAACGATAAAGTTTTTACTGCAAATGGAGAAATGATCAAATTTGATGGTTTCTTGAAAGTGTATTTAGAAGGTATTGATAATGATGATGAAGAGCAGGCTGGAATGTTGCCAAATTTAAGAGTGTCAGAATCTTTGACTTATAATTTCATCAATGCAACACAGCGTTTTACGAGCCCACCTTACAGATTTACTGAAGCCTCTTTGGTAAAACAACTAGAAGAATTAGGTATTGGTAGACCATCTACTTATGCGCCTACAATTTCTACAGTACAGAGAAGAGGATACGTAGGTAAAGGAGAAACGGAAGGAGTAGAAAGAAAATATGAACAGTTTGTATTAAAGTCTGGAACAATTTCAAGTACAGTATTAACTGAAAAAACAGGGTCAGATAAAGGGAAATTAATTCCTACAGATATTGGAAACATTGTAAACGATTTTCTAGTTGCTAATTTTTCAAATATTTTGGATTTTGGTTTTACTGCAAAAGTAGAAGCAGATTTTGATAGTATTTCTGAAGGAACAGAAAACTGGATTTCAATGATTAAGAATTTCTATACTGCTTTTCATCCAACAGTAAAAGATGTTTCTGAAAATGCGGAAAGAGAAAGTGGAGAAAGAATTTTAGGGAAACACCCAGAATCAGGAAGAACTGTTTTAGTTCGATTAGGAAAATTTGGACCCATGGCTCAAATAGGTGATCCAGAAGATGAAGAAAAACAATTTGCAAGCTTGCAAAATGATCAAACTCTTGGAACAATTACATTGCAAGAAGCATTAGATTTATTCTTACTTCCTAAGAATTTAGGTACTTATGAAGGAGAAGATGTTATTGTTTCTAACGGAAGATTTGGACCTTATATTAAATTTGGAGCCATGTATGTCTCTTTAGATAGAGGTGAAAATCCAATGGAAGTAGATGTCGATAGAGCAACAGAGTTAATCGTTGCGAAACAAAAGGCAGATGCTCCAGTTGCAGAATATGAAAATTTGCCTGTTCAAAAAGGAGTTGGACGTTTTGGGCCTTTTATTAAGTGGAATTCAATGTTTATTAATGTCAATAAGAAGTACGATTTTGATAACCTTACTTTTGATAATATTGTTGAATTAATAGAAGATAAAAAGCGGAAAGAAATAGAGAAAGTAATACATAACTGGAAAGATGTTGGGATTAGAGTAGAAAAAGCACGTTGGGGAAGATTCAACGTTATCAAAGGGAAATTCAAGGTAGAACTCCCAAAAACAACAGATATAGAAAAGTTCTCAAAAGAGGATGCTGAAAAGCTAATCATCTCTAAAACTCCCAAAAAGAAAACAGCAAAAAAGAAAACTGCGAAAAAGAAATAAGAAATTCCTTATATTGCACGAAGTTTTATTGATTTAAATGAACTCTGACTTTTTATCCCCTATAAAAGACTCTGTAGTTGCACATTCCGTGTTACTGTCTCCGAACGCTCTTGGTAGAAATTTTCTAGTACACTCTCAGACCGATGGATTTCCTGATTTAGAAGGTGTTCGTGTAGCTATTGTTGGTGTAGAAGAAGATAGGAATACGGAGGGGAATTATGGTAGCGGAAAAGATTTGCATCATATAAGAAGACATTTGTATCAGTTGTTTCCAGGAAATTGGAATACTTCCATTGCAGACTTGGGGAATATTAAAAAAGGAAGCGCAACCTCAGATACGCATTTTGCAATTACTGAGGTAATTACAGACCTTTTAAAACAAAATATCATCCCTATTATTATAGGAGGAGGTCAAGATGCAACATTTTCTAACTATAGAGCTTATGATGCACTTGAACAAACAGTAAATCTCGTTGCGGTTGATAGCATGTTTGATTTAGGAACTTTAGAAGATGAGTTGTCATCTAAATCTTATTTGAGCAAGATTATTATGCAAGAGCCTAATAATCTGTTCAATTATAGCAACATTGGATATCAAACGTATTTTAATTCACAAGAGGAAATTAATTTACTTCACAGTTTAAATTTTGATGCTTATCGTTTAGGAGAAGCAAAAAATCTAGAGATAGTAGAACCTGTTTTTAGAGATGCAGATATTGTAAGTATAGATATTGGAGCTGTTAGACAAAGTGACGCTCCAGCAAACAACAATGTCTCTCCAAATGGTTTTTATGGTGAAGAGATTTGTGCAATAGCAAGGTATGCTGGAATAAGCGATAAAGTTTCCTCGTTTGGAATTTACGAGTACAATTCTAAGTACGATACAAACTATCAAACAGCTCATTTAATAGCTCAAATGATTTGGTATTTTATTGAAGGAGTAAATTATAGAGCAAAAGATTATCCTTTTAGCACAAAAGAAAGCTATCAAAAATTCACGGTTTTGTTAGAAGATGACGATCCAATTAATTTTTATAAGAGTGATAAAACAGGAAGATGGTGGATGGAGATTAATTTGATTAAGAATAATAAATATAAAAGGCATGCGTTAATACCATGTACCTATCAAGATTATGTGGAAGCAACACAGCAAACAATTCCAGATAGGTGGTTTAAGGCTCAAAGAAAAATGGTTTAATAAAGACATATAAAAGTTTCCGTTAAAAACCTCTCATCAGATTGTATTTTTATAAAAAAATCGATAGGTTTACGAACTTTTAAGGAAAGAGATATAAATATGAAGAAAACAGCATTATTTACACTGTTAGTGATGATCTTGTATGGATGTGGATCAAATGATCGAGGGGAGTTGTTGGGTGTAAACTCTAAAACAAAGTGGTTTGCTGAAAAACCATTTGGTATGGTCTCTATTCCTGGAGGTTCTTTTACCATGGGTAAACAAGACGAAGACATTGTTGGAAACATGAGTTCTCCAGCAAGAACAGTTACTGTTAGGCCTTTCTATATGGATGAAACTGAAGTTACAAATGCCGAATATAAGCAGTTTGTACACTGGGTAAGAGATTCTGTTACAAGAACAAAATTAGCATTTATGGCAGATTTCGCTTCGGCAGGAGAATTAATAGATTCAACTGGAGCGGCTAAGTCAGGCGGGATATACGATTATGCTTTTGCTGTTATTGATACTACCGACGCTACTGCATATCAAAAATACATGTTCGAGAACTATTATGATATAGGCGCAGGGTTGGATTCATTGAAACCTTTAAGTTGGGAAAATGAATTGATTTGGGATACTGAAGAATATCCAGATGAATACTATACCGAAATAATGGATACCTTATACATTAAAAAAGACGATGCTGTTAATGGTATAAGAACATTCAATCCTAAATTTTTAAATTATGGATATTCTTGGTACAATGCTCTAGAGGCAGCTAAAGGAACCGGTAGCAGAAAAGACTTTATAAAAAGAGAAGACATTAATATTTATCCAGATACGACAGTTTGGGTAAAAGATTTTAATTACTCTTATAATGATCCAATGCATCAAGATTATTTTTACCATCCTGCATACGGTGACTATCCTGTTGTTGGAGTAAACTGGTATCAAGCCAAAGCTTTTTGTAACTGGAGGACAAAACATAAAAATGACGATACACGAGGGCAGAAGAACGCAATTTCAGTTCCTAGCTTTAGATTGCCTACCGAAGCAGAGTGGGAATATGCAGCCAGAGGAGGATTAGAATTTGCAAAATACCCTTGGGGAGGCCCAGCAACAACGAGTGATAGAGGATGTTTCCTAGCAAACTTTAAACCTGTAAGAGGTAACTATGCGGTAGATGGTGCACTCTATACAGTTGAGGCAAAATCATACAACCCTAATGATTATGGTTTGTATAATATGGCTGGAAATGTAGCTGAATGGACAAATACGTCATTTAACTTAGCATCGTATTACGTTGGATCTACTATGAACCCAAATGTAGAAGACAGAGATAATAAAAGAAAAATAACCAGAGGAGGTTCTTGGAAAGACATTGCCTACTTCCTAGAGGTAAGTACCAGGGATTATGAATATGCAGATACAGCAAGAAGCTATATCGGATTTAGAACGGTACAAAACTCACTTGGTAAATTGAATATAAATACAAACAAATAATTTAATAATTAACATTTAACCCCCCAAACATTTTTTAGTTATGGCACAATCATTAAGAAAAAAGAAAACCATGAACATGGTTTACGGACTCGGAGCAGCAATTGTAATCATTGGTGCATTGTTTAAAATTCAACATATATCAATAGGTCCCTTAACCGGAGGTCTAATGTTAACCATAGGACTTATAGTAGAAGCAGGTGTATTTGCTTTTTCTGCTTTTGAAGGAGTAGAAGCAGATTTAGACTGGGCAAGAGTATATCCAGAATTAGGAGATGATGATGAAGAAGCATCGGGAGCTAACGGAATGCTATCTCAAAAATTAGATAATTTATTAAGAGAAGCACAAGTAGATACAGAATTAATGACAGGCTTAGGAAATAGTATTAAAAACTTTCAAACTGCAGCCGATGGTTTAAATGTAGCTTCAGAATCTATTTCATCTACAAGTAAATATAATGAGCAAGTTGAAATGGCAGCTTCTCAAATGGAATCGCTAAACGGTTTGTACCAAGTACAAATGGAAAATGCGAACAAGCAATCAGAATTAAACAATGCAATGATTGAGAATTCTGAAAAATTAAAAGAACAAATGGAATCGTTAGCGACTAATTTATCGTCATTAAACGGAGTCTATGGAGGAATGCTTTCAGCAATGTCTAGCAAATAATTAGGATTATTTATAATTTAAAAAACTAATTAAATATGGCATCAGGTAAAGAATCTGCAAGGCAGAAAATGATAAATCTAATGTATCTTGTATTTATTGCTATGTTGGCACTAAATATGAGTAAGGAAGTACTTTCTGCATTTGGATTTATGAACGAAGAGTTGACTACTAATAATATGTCAACAGCAAATAAAAATACAAATTCTTACGATGGTCTAGCTCAAAAAGCGACAGATCAACCAGAAAAGTTCAAACCTTTAAATGATAAGGCGGTTCAAATAAAATCGGCATCATCATCTTTTTACAGTTATTTAGAAGATTTAAAAAGAAAAATGACTGCGACTGTTGAGGATCCAACAGCATATGAGTCGATGGATAAAACGAACTTCTTAGATGAGTATTTTTTTAAAGGAGATGGGTTTACAAATGAAGGTAAAGAGTTTGTTGACAAGATTAATGGATATAGAACTAGTGTGACTAGTTCTCTAGGATCTGGTTATAATACTTTAACAAGTACAGTAGCAAATAGATTTAACACCGAAGATAAAACCAATAAAGATGGAATTAAAATCAAATGGTTAGATTATCGTTACAAAGGATTTCCTTTGGTCGCTTCAATAACAAATATCACTCAGATACAAGCGAACATTAAAAATACGGAAAGTGATATTTTGACAACCCTTTTAGGAGGTCAGTTAGAAAGTGATTCAAAATTAACAACCAATAACTATAAAGGAATTGTTAGACTAGAGAAGACGGCTTATTTTGCAGGAGAAAGAGTGACAGGAGAAGTTGTTTTAGGAAGATACGACGATCAATTAGTTCCAAGTAAAGTTACTTTAGGTAATAGAGATATTACGGATAAGGTTTCAAATGGTCAAGTACTTTTAGACATGCCAGCTGGTAATGTTGGTGAGACAAAGTTTAAAGGAGTAATCACATTTATGCAAGATGGTAAAGCTGAGAATATTCCATTCGAAAGCTCTTATTCTGTAATTGCTGAACCAAATGATGCGATTGTATCTGCAGATAAAATGAATGTGGTTTATCGCGGTTTGGACAATCCAATCTCGATTTCTGTTCCTGGAGTTGGAGATAATAACGTAAAACCTACTCTTACAGGAAATAGTACATTAAAATCAAGTGGCTCTGGAAAATATATTTTAAACCCAGGTGCTGGAGATGAGGTAACTATTAATGTATCTGCTAAATTAAGTAGCGGAAAAACAATTAATACGCCGAAAATATTTAGAATCAAAGATATTCCAGCAGCGGCAGCAACTGTTCGTGATGATTTCGGAATTGTTAGCATGCCAAAATCAAGTATAAACAATGTTGAAGTTGGTGCTGCATTACCAGATTTTGTATTTGATTTAAAATTACAAGTACAATCATTTAATGTAAAAGTACCAGGACAACCAGCTGTTAGAGTTACTGGAACAAGGTTTAATGCACGTGCTAAGAAAGCAATAGCAAAAGCAAGAAGAGGAGATATTATTAATATTTTTGATATTCAAGCTATAGAAGTAACGAAGGGAACCAAGCTTAAAAAAGTTTTAGGAGTTGGTATTCGTGTAAGTAATTAAGGTAATTAAAATAAGTAGTATGATGAGGAAGCATTTTTATGTCGCTGTTATAGCCTTACTAACCACCGGTTATGTAAGTGCTCAGTCCAATTTGCTAAATGCGACTAAAGTAGATCAGATTGGTAAAGAAACCAAGGAGAAAATAGCAGCCGACAATGATGGCCCATTAGCCTATGGTTTTATTGATGATAGAGATATTTTATGGTCTAAGGTTGTATGGGAATTTGTTGATCTGAATCAGAAAATTAACTTACCGTATTACTATCCTATCGATACTACTAATATTGCCACCAATAGACGTTCTTTATTCGATACATTTTTAAAAGCCATTAAAAAAGGAGATATCAAAGATGTATATTCAGATTCTTTTTTTACTTCTAAAATAACTGAGGAAGAGATTGGAGAGAAACTATTTAATGTTCGTATTACTGGAAATAATAGAGATACATTTAATATCCAAACGAGAGATATTGAAGGATATATGATAAAAGGAATGTGGTATTTTGATAAGCGACAAGGTGAGTTAAAATACAGATTGCTAGCTATCGCTCCAATGGGAAAAGATGTATTAACACTTGGATTAGAGGAGATTGAAGACGATGATTTATATGAGTTATTCTGGATCTTCTATCCGTCTGCAAGACAAGTATTGCACGATGCGAAAGTATTCAATCCTAAAAATGTTTCTCAGCCTATTTCCTTTGATCACTTATTAAATGCAAGGCGATTTAGTTCTGTTATTGTTCGAGAGGAGAATATTTATAACAATAGAAAGATTGCGGATTATATTCGTGGAAACTCGTTGTTTCAACTCTTAGAAGCAGATAGAATTAAAGAGAATATCCGTAATAGAGAAATTGATATGTGGAACTATTAATTCACAACTTCTAAAAAAATATAAAAAGCGTTTCGAATTTTCGAAACGCTTTTTTTTTAAAAGAGTATTTTTGAATTGTGAAAGTAGACTACATCATTGTTGGATTAGGATTGGCAGGCTTGGCTTTTTGTGAGCAGTTGATAAAAGGAAACAAGACCTTTGTTGTTTTTGAGGATAGTTCTCAAAATGCTACTTTGGTGGCAGGAGGTGTTTACAATCCTGTTATTTTAAAACGTTTTACTCCCGTGTGGAATGCCAAGGAACAATTAGAATTTGCATTGCCTTTTTATAACTCTATAGCAGAAAGATTAAAAACTTCATTAGACTACAAATTCGCTACCAGAAAAGTCTTTAAGAGTATAGAAGACCAGAACAATTGGTTTATTGCCTTAGACAAGCAACAAACGGCTGAATTCATGAACCCGAAGATTATTGTTGAAGAAATAGATGGCGTTCTTGGGGATTTTGGTTTTGGGGAGGTTCATGGGACAGGAAGAATAGATACTCATCAATTGGTAAAGTCGTACCGAGGGTTTTTAGAAAAAAAGAAATGTATTCAGTTTGAGAAATTTGAATACGATAAAATTCAGTTTATAGAAGATTCTATAAGATATAAGAATATTGAAGCCCAACGAATTGTTTTTTGTGAAGGCTTTGGATTGAAACAAAATCCATTTTTCAACTATTTGCCACTCAATGAAGCAAAAGGAGAAACAATTACAATTCACGCACCTAACTTGAAGATTGATTTCCATATGAAGTCGACATTATTTGTTTTGCCTCTAGGAAATGACTTGTACAGAGTGGGAGCTACTTTCGATTGGTCGGATAAAACTTCTGATCCAACTAAAGAAGGAAAAAAAGAACTTGTAGAGAAACTTAAAAAGACGATTGATGTTCCGTACATCATCACTAATCACAATGCTGGAATTAGACCGACAGTGAAAGATCGAAGACCAATGGTTGGACTACACTCTGAGCATCCAGAATTAGTTGTTTTAAACGGATTGGGAACGCGAGGCGTGATGATTGCACCAACAATTGCTAAACAGCTGTTTAATCACTTAGAAAAAGATCAAAAATTAGATTCTGAAACCGATATTAAGCGTTTTCACGAGTAGGTTTCCTGTACTTTGAATCGAATTTCACAAACATATTGATCCATAAAATCCTTGACAGACGAAGATTTACAGGAGCAAGAAGGATCAGCACAACAAAAATAGCGGCAAAAGATTGTAATAGCGTTAAACTCAAGAGAAGCTTAGCAATGATAAAGGTGATTACTGAAAGAGCAACAGTAAAGCCATAATTTACATACATAGCGCCGTAAAAGAAAGAAGGTTCTATCATATATTTAAGATCACATTCAGAACAGTTCTTGTGAATTTTTGTAATCTTAGTTGGGTTAAAAGTAAAGGGGAATTCAAAAAAACCGCCTTCATGGCATCTAGGACACTTGCCTTTAAGAACACTATATATTTTCTGACCTTTTTTCATGATTTTCCTCAGATTTTTTTCCCTAGTTTTGTGGGCACAAAATTACACATTTTTTCATGCTTAATGTACATAACTTAACAGTCTCTTTTATGGGGACGGATTTGTTTTCTGGAATCACTTTTAAATTGAATAAAGGAGATCGAATTGGATTGATAGGAAAGAATGGTGCTGGGAAATCAACATTGTTAAAAGTATTGTCAAAAGATATAGAAACTAGTGGAGGGACTATGGCTTTTGATAAAGATGTACGTATTGGATTTTTACGTCAAGATATAGACTTTTTTCAAGGGAGAACTATTTTGGAAGAAGCCTATCAAGCTTTTGAAGAAATTAAAGAAATTGAGTTAAAGCTTGATGAGATTAATGAGCAGTTAGCTATAAGAACCGATTATGAAAGTGATGAATATAGTCAGTTAATTGTTGATCTAACAGATTTTACAGAGCGCTATGAATTGCTTGGTGGTTATAACTATCAAGGAGATACAGAAAAAATTCTTCAAGGATTAGGTTTTCAAAGAGAAGACTTTGACAAACTAACAAATACATTTTCTGGAGGATGGAGAATGCGAATTGAATTGGCAAAACTCTTATTGCAAAACAATGATATTTTGTTGTTAGATGAGCCGACTAACCACTTAGATATAGAGTCAATTATTTGGTTAGAAAATTTTTTAAAATCATATGCAGGAGCTATTGTACTGGTTTCGCATGATAAAATGTTCTTAGATAATGTAACCAATAGAACCATAGAGATTTCTTTAGGGCAGATTTACGACTACAAAAAACCATATTCTCAGTTCTTATTGTTAAGAGGAGAAATTAAGGAAAAACAGTTGCAAGCTCAAAAGAATCAGGAAAAAGAGATAAAGCAAAAACAACTGTTAATCAATAAGTTTAAAGCAAAGGCAAGTAAGGCTTCGATGGCACAATCGCTAATGAAACAATTAGATAAGGTAGAACTTATTGAAGTTGATCAAGATGATAATGCTGCGATGAACGTTCGTTTTGCTATTTCTAAAGAACCAGGAAAGATTGTTGTGGAAGCTGAAAACATGAGTAAAAGCTATGGAGATAAACATGTGCTAGAAAATGTAGATCTATTAATAGAACGAAATAGCAAAATTGCTTTTGTTGGACAAAACGGACAGGGGAAATCAACCTTAGCAAAAATGATGGTTGGCGAAATTCCTTTTGAAGGGTATTTAAAGCTTGGGCATAATGTAGAAATTGGATATTTTGCGCAGAATCAATCAGAGCATTTGCCACCAGAAAAAACTGTTTTAGAAATCATGGAAGATGCTGCAACTGATGGTAATAGGGTTAGAGTTAGAGACATGCTTGGAGCGTTTTTATTTGGAGGAGATGCTGTAGATAAAAAGGCGAAAGTGTTGTCTGGAGGAGAAAGAAATAGATTGGCATTATGTAAGTTATTGTTGTCGCCATTTAATGTGCTCATTATGGATGAGCCAACAAATCATTTAGATATCGCTTCTAAAAATGTATTAAAAGAAGCGTTAAGACAGTTTAATGGAACGTTAATTCTAGTTTCTCACGATAGAGATTTCTTACAGGGATTAACTTCAACAGTCTATGGGTTTAAAGATAAAGTCATCAAAGAGTATTTAGGAGATATCGATTACTTCTTAGAACAACACAAGATGGAGAACCTACGAGAAGCAGAAAAAAGAACTGTTGTTAAAGTTGATAAAAGCGCTTCAAAAAAAGAAAAGGAAATCTCTAGAGATCAAGAAAAAGAACTGAGAAAACTAAAAAACAAGTTGTCTAAAATTGAAACTGAGATTTCAGATTTGGAAACAGAAATCCAGAAAATAGATTTGGCTCTGGCTGAAAACTATGATGAAGTTTCTAGCAAACCCAATTTTTTTGAAACCTACAAAGCAAAAAAGGCAAAAGTTGATGCCTTAATGGGAGATTGGGAAAAGGTAGAAGAAGAAATTACCAATTTTTCTTAACTTGTTGTCATGACAAATGAACTTTAATTCTCAAATACAGATAAATAACCAACAAATATTTCTTCCAGGGTTAGAGGACAAAAAGATTCAACTTTTTATCAAACGAGAAGATGAAATTCATCCTTTTGTTTCAGGAAATAAATTCCGAAAGCTAAAATACAACCTTCAAGAGGCTCGCCGTCAAAAAAAGAATACACTACTTACTTTTGGAGGTGCCTTCTCTAATCATATTTTAGCAACAGCTGTTGCAGGGGGATTAGACGGTTTTGCTACCATAGGAATCATTCGAGGTGATGAATTGGGTAAAGACATTAAAAAAACACTAGCATCAAACTCAACCTTACAAAAAGCATCTGATCATGGGATGAAACTCAAATTCATTTCCCGTGAGCAATATCGAGATAAAACAAACCCAGATTTTTTAAAACAACTCAAAGAAACCTATGGCGATTTTTATTTGATTCCAGAAGGAGGTACCAATAAATTGGCTGTAAAAGGTTGTGGAGAGATTTTAACAAATGAAGATGATCAGTTTGATTATATTTGTTGTTGTGTGGGAACTGGAGGAACTATTTCAGGATTGATCAATAGTGCTCAAGGCCATCAGAAAGTATTAGGATTTCCAGCTTTAAAAGGTGATTTTTTGGAGAAAGAAATTCAACCGTATGTCAATGAGAAAGCTCATTGGAAATTGATAAAAGACTATCATTTTGGTGGTTATGGGAAATATTCTGAGGAGTTGATTCGTTTAATCAATTGGTTTAAAGAAGAATCGGGTGTTTCGTTGGATCCAATTTATACAGGGAAAATGATCTTTGGAATTCTACAAATGATTTCCAAAAATGAATTTCCTGAAGGAAGTAAGATATTAGCAATCCACACAGGAGGATTGCAGGGAATAGAAGGATTTAATGTTCGATTGAGAAAAAAAGAGACAGGTTTAAAAATTCATACATGAGATTACGAATACTTATAGGTTTGCTAGCAGTTTTGTTTTTAGCAAGTTGTAGCTCAAGTAGAAGGGTTACTACAAAAAAGCAACAGAAAAAAGCTATTGTAGAACCTAGGCCGGAAAAATTACCTTCTGTTAAACAGGTTCAACATGTAAGGAAGTTGGAAAAAGGGAATAAATCCCTTAATAGACACACATTAAATTACATTCGAAAATACGCGCCTTTAGCAGTATTAGAGATGCATGAATATAAAATCCCCGCAAGCATTACCTTGGCACAAGGTATTTTAGAGTCAGGAAATGGAAGAAGTAACCTCGCGACGAAATCTAACAATCATTTTGGGATAAAATGTCATACTGGATGGAAAGGAGAACGGGTATATCACGATGATGATGAAAAAGGAGAGTGCTTTCGAAAATATAAATATGTTCAGACCTCTTATAAAGATCATTCTAACTTTTTAAGTGGAAGGAAAAGATATGAGAACTTATTTAAACTCCGAAAGTCAGATTATAAAGGTTGGGCAAGAGGATTAAAAAAAGCAGGATATGCTACCGATCGAAAATACCCAAATAAATTAATTAAGATTATTCAAAATTACAAACTCTATGAGTTTGATAAATTCACCAAAAAAGATTTAAAAAGAGGAAAGAGGTTCAAAGAGGAGGAAAAAGAGGAACCGGTTATCACTAAGAAAAAGAGAAAATCTAAATCATATCAAGTAAAAAAAGGAGACACGTTGTATTCTATTGCTAGGAAGTTCAATATTACTGTTGATAGATTAAAGAAGCTCAATAAATTAAAAAGTAATGTGCTCTCTATCGGTCAAGAATTAGAAATTAAATAAAATCCGCGAGAGCCATAGCAGAACTTTCACGGATTTACAACCAACAATTAATTTACTACCATGAATAGTTCTTTCTCATAGCTTGTCTTTTAATGGCTTTGATTAGTACACTTTCTAACTCATTCTTTTTCACTGACTCTTTCTGTTTTTTAGCAACAAAAGCTCTTCGCTTTTTATTTAACTCATTTATTTCTTTCTTTATTTCCGAACGAACTTTTCGTTGTTTTTCTACATATTTTTTTAAATCTGTGTCAGATAGGTTTCGTAAATTTTCAGGCAATTGTTTTCTCTCTATTTTGGAATAATCAACTTTTTCTTTTTCTGATTTGTCTACCAAGTCCCAAGATGAATTGCTGTACAGTCGATTGCTTTTACTTACAGTTCTTTTTACTGCTACTGCATAGTTTAATTTTTTAGCATTGTCATCTTGTTCAGCTTGACTTGCATATTTTGAATAACCTCTATGTCCAAAATAGATATATGTCTTGTTTAATTTTTTGTTTAAAATGATAATTCTATCATCGTAGGGAGTTATGATGTGCACAATCTTTTTATTCTGATTGATAGTCATATAGTCTCCGCCGCCAATGTTGGCTCCGTCTTTCCACATACCAGAAACACCTTGGTCGTAACTTCCACAAAAGATAGTGTTGATGATAATATCTTTTTCTTTAGCGTCTGAAACAGCTTCTTTATAATTGATTTTTCCTTGAGTGAAAGGTTCGTTTCCTGCGATAAAAATTAAACGCAAGTCATTTTTGTTCTTTCCCCACTTTAATTCTTTTAATGAAGAACTGATTACCTGTCCACAGTATTCTTTACCACCATTTGTTGTCAAAGAGAATAACTTTTCGGAAATCTCGTCTAAATCTGAACTGAAGGAAAGTACTTGCCTTACAAAGCCATCTGAAGACTCTAATCTGTCATTCCCATATTCATACAAGGCAATTTCCATATCGGGTTTTTGAATTCCATACTTGGCGTATGATAGTTCATTGACAATTTCCCATAATTGAGCCTTTGCTTGATTGATAAGTCCGTCCATACTATTACTTGTGTCTAGTAAAAGCGCAACTTTAATAGTTTGTTTTTTCTTCTTATTAGGGTCAGTGTTGTTGGCTGTAGCCATCAACGAAAATCCTAAGAGAAAAAATGTAATTCCTTTTAACATTCGTGTTTTCATGATTTTGTTTTTTTAAATGAATAATTAAAAAGCTTGGTGTTGCTTGTGTTAGACAAGTCAATATTAATGCCAACTTTATTCATAAAAAACTTAGAATGAGTAAACGGGTTGTTTTTTTGAGTAAACGAGAAAAGTTATTGAGTAAACGGGTGTATTTAGATATAACAGATTACCTTAATAGCAAAAGCGTGTTTTTTTCGGAGGCTTTTTTGCTGTATGTTTACAATAAGAAAGGCAGAAATGAGTCAATTAAAAAAAATCATAGTACCACTTTATTTGTTCCTGATTGTCATCCAATCATTGTATTCACAACAGTATATCACTGAAAAAGGGATTGAATTTGATCTAGAAGTAAGAGTGGTTGTTAAATCTAAAAATAGAGCCATTAAAAACGCTAGAGTAATGGTGAACGGAAAAGAGTTTCTGTATAATCATGTACGAGGAAACTATTTTGTGAGAGCAAAAGTAGGAGAAGAATTAATTGTTTCTCATCCAGGTTTTGAGACTGTGATACATACGATTGCTTCAAGTGAAGAAATAAAAATAAAAATTGAAGGTTTTGTTGCTTATAGTAATGCTTCTCGGGAAAAATTATCTGTGAGTAAATCGAAAAAAGTAGATACTTATCAAATAAATATTGATTCGGCTTTTTTTTATAAGAAAAAAGATTTTGACAAGAGTGTTTCCTTTATTGAGAATATTTTAAAAGAAGATTACCCTCGTAAAAGAAATGCATATACATATCAGTTATTAGGAGATATTTATAATGAGTGGAATCAGTATGATTTAGCAATATCAAACTATAAAATATCACTTCGTTATGACGATAGTCAGCTAACCAAATTCGAATTAGCGAAATCTTATATTTTATTAAATCAGTTTAAAGATGCGGAGAGAACCCTTAAAGACATCAAAACAAAAAAGTTAGGCGTGTATTACACGATATTAGTCTATGAAACTTGGGGAGATGTTTACTTGGCGCTAAAGCAATATAAAAAAGCAAACAAGAATTATAATGAAGCATTAAAAATTGCCAAGAGTAAGGAAGTAACTCCAAAAATTACTGATTTGAATTCTAAATTAGGAGATGTATCAGCAGCAGAAGGGAAAATAAAAGAAGCAAACACAAGGTTTAGTAATTCATTAGACCTAGCTTCCAAAGAGAACCCATTCCGTTCTATTGAAGAGAAAGAAAAAGTGGCTAATTACTTTAATACTACTCAGCAGTTTGATAAAGAAATAGATTTAAGGAAGAAAACACTCATTGACGCTAAAACGATAAATGATTCTTTAGAGACAAATCAATTAAATAAAACAACTATTGGAACAGAAGATGTTACAAACTCAGGGTTATTTGATATTACGAGCAGGAATAACCTAAAAAATTCAATCAATCCACAATCAATTAATTATAAAATAGGGAGGGCATATGTTGAAAAAGAAGATTATAACAAAGCAATTCCTTTTTTAGAAAGTAGTGTTAAAGATGCCGATAAAAACAATGATTTGGTTGTTAAAAAAGACGCCACACGTAAATTATCTGAAGCTTATGCAGATGTGGGGGATTATGATAAGGCATTAAAAAATTATCGTGAATATGTTAAGTTAGTAGACACCTTGTACAACAGAAAAGAGCAAGAGATTAGTCGAGCACAACGAATTGGGAAGAAAATTGCAGATAACGAAAATCGTATTGCTAGTTTAAAAAAAGATAAAGAATTAAATGACAGTAGAGTTAATTCAGCGTATAAAGACCAATTATTAATTGAAGAAAAAAATAAGAATCAAGAAGTGATTATTTACTCGTTAATAGGAGGGATCATACTCATGTTTGTTCTAGCATCCTTATTATTAAAAAATAATAAGCAACAAAAATTAGCCAACAACCTTCTCGCATTAAAATCGATGAGATCACAGATGAATCCACATTTTATCTTTAATGCATTGAATTCGGTAAATAGTTTTATTGCTGACAATGATGAGCGAAATGCCAATCGATACTTATCTGAGTTTTCTGTTTTAATGCGCTCTGTATTGGAGAATTCAGATGAAGATTTTATTCCTCTTGCTAAAGAAATAGAACTCTTAGAATTGTATGTGAAACTAGAACACAACAGATTTAAGGATAAGTTCGAATATACAGTTACGATTGACGAATCAATTGCTCTCGAAGAATTTTCTATTCCTCCAATGTTATTACAACCTTATATCGAGAATGCAATTTGGCATGGACTCAGATATAAAGAAGAAAGTGGAACATTAAAGATTGAGGTTAGAAATATTGGAGGCGGTTCGATTTCTGTTGTCATTGAGGATGATGGAGTAGGAAGAAAGAAATCTCGAGAATTGAAAACGAAAAATCAATTAAAACAAAAATCCAAAGGGATGAGTACCATTCAACAGAGAATAGATATTTTGAATGATATGTATCAAGATCGAGTTGATGTGCAAGTTTCAGATGTTTTTGAAGATGGAAGAGGAACTAAAGTGGAATTGATATTAAAAAGAAAATAGCAAATGAAAATTAAAGCAATTATAGTAGAAGATGAGGCAGTGAGTAGAGAGATCCTTCGTAAATATATAGGTAAGTATTGCCCGAATGTAGATCTAATGGGTGAAGCTAGTAATATTAATGAAGCTCAAGAATTGATTGAGAAGCACGAGTTGGATCTCGTTTTTTTAGATGTAGAAATGCCTTTCGGGAACGCCTTTGATCTCTTAGAAAAAGTAAAAGACAGAAGGTTTGAAACTGTTTTTGTCACTGCATACGATCATTATGCAATTGAAGCCTTAAATAGTCATGCTTCCTATTATTTACTGAAACCTATTTCTATTGATGAGTTAATAAAAGCGGTAAACCATGTGACAGAAATTAAGGAAAAAGAAAATGATTTACAGAACAAAGTCTTATCGCCAAAAGTGTCTTCAGCTTCTGGAAAGATTACCATTCCTCACCTAGAAGGTTTTGAAATAATTGATGTGAATGATATTGTGTTTTGCAAGGCCGATGATAATTACACCGAAATTCATTTAGAGAACTCTAAAAAACTGGTGAGTAAAACCTTAAAATATTTCGAAACTGTATTGTCAGAATATAACTTTGTTCGTATTCATAAATCGTATTTGGTGAATATCAATGCAGTTGTAAAGTATAAAAAAGGTAAGGGTGGGAGTGTTGTTGTTTCCAATGGAAAAGAAATTTTGGTATCTTCCTCAAAAAAAGGAGCTTTGTTGTCTTATTTTAAATAGAATTCAATGAAAATAATCAAACCTGTAAAAGGGAAATATCCGCAAATATCTGAAGATTGCTATGTTGCAGAAAATGCTACCATCGTTGGAGAAGTAACAATTGGTGAGCAGTGTAGTGTCTGGTTCAATGCTGTCATTAGAGGGGATGTACATTATATAAAGATTGGAAATAAAGTGAATATCCAAGACGGAGCAGTAATCCATGCTACCTATCAAAAATCACCAACCAATATTGGGAACAATGTTTCTATTGGTCATAATGCTATTGTGCATGGATGTACAATTCATGACAATGTGTTAATTGGTATGGGAAGTATTGTAATGGATGATTGTGTTATAGAGAGCAACTCTATTATTGCTGCTGGTGCTGTTGTAACGAAAAATACACGAGTAGAAAGCGGAAGCATTTATGCCGGGATTCCTGCAAAAAAAGTAAAAGATATTTCTCAAGAAATGATCTCAGGAGAAATAGACCGAATTGCAAATAATTACCTAGAGTATTCAAGTTGGTTTCAAGAATAAAAAAAGCTCGGTCAATGAAACCGAGCTTTAGAAACTAAATCAATTCAAAAAATTAATGATCTCCTTCTTTATGTTTTTTTTCTTTTCTCTCTTTTAAACGTTTCACTTTTTTCTTAGTAGCAACACGTTTTTTCATTCCTCTTTTTCTAAGTTTGCTCATTTTTTTGAACTTCTCATACTGCTCTGCAGTCAAGACAGATTTCATTTCTTCTTGCATAGCTAACTTTTTATCAAGTGCAGCATTGGCTCTGTTGTAACGAGTTTCTTTCTCAATCTTTCTTTTTTGCTCTCTCGCTTTTTTCATTTTCTCAAACTGAGTTCTTCTTTCAGTAATTTGCTTTTTAAGAAGAGGTTTCAACTTACGTTGTTGAGCACTAGTTAGTTCTAATTCAAGAGCCATTTTCTTTACAGCTAACGTTGCTTGTTGTTCAACAGTTAACTTTTCTTTCTGCATTTTTTTGCGTTTTTTTTGTGCTTGTGTTGTTAAAGTAAATGCAAATACTAAAATCAAAACGCTTACTAATTTTTTCATAATATGGATTTATATATTCTTTTAATTACCTTTTTGACATTCAAAAACAGAAAAGGTTTAAATTTGCAACTTCATTTAACAGATGATTAACAAGAGAACTTATGAAGAAAATACTGTTATTACTACTCTTTATTCCATGGATTTCTTTTTCACAAGTAGATGTGAAAGTAGATTTATCTAACCCTAAATCTACAGTTTACACTCATATTTACTTTTTGCAAAGCAACTCTTATGAGCCTGTAAAAGCAGCAAAAACTATTTATGGTATAGAAGGGAAAGAGGCTGTTGATATGGCGATTAAGATCAAAAGAGTTTTAGATGGAAAAGGTCTAAAAATAGATTTTAATAGAATTTCTTCTGATTCATCATATAAAGATTCTACAGGATATAATGTTCAAAACAAATATGTTCTGTTTCCAGAATTAATGCCCTTAGTATCTGTAGAGAAGATTGAAGGGTCTTGGTATTATTCATCAGAGACTATAGAGAATATTGATGACTTATATGGAAGTATATTTCCTTGGTATGTAGATAAGATTCAAGATATTGTCCCTGGAGCTGGTCATAAAAAAGTGTTTTCTATAGAAATATGGCAGTATGTAGCATTTCTGTTAATGCTCGTTGTTGCCTTACTCGTTTTCTTTATTGCTAAAAAAATAGCATTCTTTATTTTACGAAGAATTCTTTATAGGTATACAAAAGATGTTAAAAGCGATACAACTATTGCTCTTAAGAAATTAGCACATCCTATTAGTTTGCTAGTAGTACTTGCATTAATAGATAAAGTGTACCCATCATTGCAATTTTCACTTGAAGTGAATAAGTATTTTTTCCTAGCAATTAATATTGCGGCTACTGTTTTTTGGGTTTATGTGTTTCTAAAATTAGCCCAAGTTTTGGTGAGTTTTTATCATTCGTATGCAGAAAAAACAGAAGGAAAATTGGACGATCAATTAATACCAATTTTACGAAACTTTCTAAAAGGAATTATTATTGTCGTTGGTGCTTTTAGATTATTAATTCTTTTTGGTGCCGATGCAACTACCATTTTAGCTGGAGCATCTATAGGTGGTTTGGCACTGGCTTTCGCTTCTCAAGACACCGTAAAGAACTTGATAGGAACTGTGATGATTTTTACAGACAAGCCTTTTCATATAGGTGATTGGATTCAAGCAGGCGAAGTGGTTGGAACTGTAGAAGAAGTTGGCTTTAGATCTACAAGAGTTAGGGCCGCCGATACGTCTATTTATCAGATTCCGAATAGTAAACTGTCAGAGATGGTAATTAGCAATAGCGGATTGCGTTTATATAGAAGATATAATACTCAATTAGGACTTCGTTATGATACGCCTCCAGAATTAATAGAGGCATTTGTTAAGGGACTTCGAGAAATTATAGAAGCACATCCAGATACCAAATCAGATAACTATATAGTGGAATTTAATGGTTTTGGAGATTCAGCACTGTTGATTATGATGAATATGTACTTAAAAGATTTAGCATGGGCATCCGAGCAAAAATCAAGACATCAAATTCATATGGCAATTGTGAAATTAGCGAAAGAATTAGGCGTAGATTTTGCATTCCCATCAACAACGGTAATGATTGAGCAATTTCCTGATAAAAAATCTTTAGAACCTAATTATAATAGCGATAGTACTAGAACTAATGAGGCTATTAAAAAAATAGTGGAAGATTTTAAAACATCACTTGCTAAAAATGATGAGTAATCTGAAAAGATTATTTCTTCTTTTCAGGCATTGGTCCTCTCAAGTGAATGATCAATCCATTTAAGAAGTTCCGTAGAATCTGGTCGCCACACTCCATGTATTTAGGATGGTCTTCTTTTCTAAAGAAAGCGCCAAGTTCACTTTTAGAAACTTTAAGATCTACTAGAGCGCAGATTTTTACAATATCATCATCACGTAGCTTATGAGCGACGCGTAATTTTTTAAAAATATCATTGTTTGTTAATCCCATGGGATAAAGATAATCGTTTTATTTTACCACACTAAAAATTGCCCAAGCATATAACGCAAAACGAGCAAAACGGAACAAACCGAAAAGAAGAACTCCTTTTAGAGGATATTTAATCATTCCAGCTGCCATACATGTAATTGAGAAAGGAACAGGTAGTAGCGCTCCAATAATAATTAAGAAGCCACCCCATTTACCAGTATTCTTTAAGTTTTTTGCCATTTTTACTTCTAAGTAGTTCTTTACAGAAGCAATTTTTAAAGCAGTTTTCCCTATGAAAAAAGATAGAATTCCACCCGTATAAGATAGTACTGCTAAAATGGAAAGGTTTAGAATAGGGTCATCTGTTTTTTTAGACCAAGCAATAAAAATCTCTGGAGGAATCAAGCCTAATAAGGTCTCTGAAATAAAAAAAGTGATTAAAACTCCTATTCTAGAAAACGATTGGTTTAAAAGCTCTAGGCCGTCATCAATGGTGAATACATATTTGTTAAAAAGATAAAGAGCAACAATAATAAGAATGATTGGTAAGGCAGCTTTCTTTAGGCTTCTCCCAACAAAAGCATAAAAACCAGTATAAGAATAATACTGATGCAATAGCCTAGTTCTCGATTTCTTTTTTCTTTTTATCTTCATTAGCTTTCCTTAAAAGGAAATACAAAAATAAGAAGGAAAATTATCTTGGAGGAAAGAAAATCCAATTATTAACTTTTCTTTTTACTTTAGCGAAGAAACTTATCAGAATGAATATCACAAAAGCCATCGAAAATATCTTCAAAAAGTATTTACCATCACCTTTTACGATTGCTATTTTACTCACAATTATCACCATACTTTTGGCTTTGGTTTTTACCAGACCAACAAATGTAGGGTTCTTTGATTATGGTATTGATGTCTTAAAGTTTTGGGAAGGTGGAATTTGGACAAACGGATTGTTGATTTTTGCGTATCAAATGATGTTGATTTTGGTTTTAGGTCATGTTTTAGTGTTGAGCAAGCCTATAAGTAGCCTCATTGTAAAAGTCACCCGCTTTTGTAAAGACACTGCAACTAGTGCTGCTATTGTAGCTTGTACCACCATGTTGGTTGCTTTTTTTAACTGGGGACTTGGATTAATTTTCGGAGCGTTATTGGCAAGAAAAGTTGCTGAGCATGCACAGAGAAACGAGATTCAGTTAAATTATCCTATTATTGGCGCTGCAGGTTATGCGGGCTTAATGGTATGGCATGGTGGTATTTCAGGCTCTGCTCCAATTAAAATTAATGAAGACGGGCATATAGCTGGTCTTATGAAAGATGTTTCATCACCAGAAATTCTTTCTCAGATTCCTGAGGTGATAGATTATAGTCAAACGATTTTTAGCTTTTCAAATTTGATAATTTTTATGACCGTTGTCATAGCAATCACAGCATTGTTCTATTGGCTAGGAAAGAAAGCGAGTCCTACAGAAATAAATCTTCCTGAGTATAAAATGGGTACTGAAGGAAAAGCATTTACAAAAGCTGAAAAGCTGGATAGTTCCAGAATTTTGGCAATCACTTTCGGATTCATCATCATTCTAGCATTTTCTTATCGCTATTTAGATGATATTAAAGCGTTGAAGATTACTCCCAACTTGATTAATTTTTTCATGCTAGGCTTAGGAATCATATTGCATGGAAGTTTTAAAAAATTCACCAATGCTGTAGGGGAATCTATTTCCGATGTATCAGGAATTTTGATTCAATTTCCTTTATATTTCGGAATCATGGGAATTATGAGTAGCACTGGAATGGTAACTCAAATTTCTGCTTTTTTTGTTTCTATTTCTACTTCAACAACACTACCAATTTTTACTTTTTTCAGTGCAGGATTGGTCAATATTTTCGTGCCCAGTGGGGGCGGGCAATGGGTGGTTCAAGGACCTATTGTAGTTGAGTCTGCTTTACAATTAGGCGTTCCATTAAATAAAGCCATTATGGCGTTGGCCTATGGCGATCAAATTACAAACATGTTACAGCCTTTTTGGGCATTGCCTTTATTGGGGATTACCAAGCTAAAAGCTAAAGAAATTTTGCCATATACTTTAATTGCTATGGTCGTAGGAAGTATTATTTATATTGGAGGATTACTTTTGTTCTAACTTACGGTTAATAATTGATTATGATTTGGCTCTCAGAAAAAATCGAATTTCCTCCTTATGAAGTAACTTCTAAAGATGGAATTATTGCTCTAGGTGGTGATTTATCTCCTGAACGATTATTATATGCTTATAAAAGAGGGATTTTTCCGTGGTTCTCCGAGAACGATCCAATTGTTTGGTATTGTCCACATGAACGAATGGTGTTGTTTCCAGAAGAACTTAAGGTTTCTAAATCGATGAAACAAGTTCTTAAAAAAGAGAAATTTGTCATTACCGAGAATCAAGCTTTTGAAGAGGTTATATACAACTGTAAAAGTATTGAACGGAAAGACGATTTTGGAACATGGATTACAGATGATATGGAAGATGCATACATTAATCTTCACAAGTTAGGGTATGCTAAGTCAATTGAAGTATGGAGATTTCTCGATTCGACTCAAAATGACAAAGAACTAGTAGGAGGGTTGTATGGAGTGGAAATTAATACTGTTTTCTGTGGAGAAAGTATGTTTTCTAAGGTTTCTAACGCGTCTAAAGTGGCGTTTGTTTATTTGACGCAATTAAAAAAATACAAACTGTTGGATTGTCAAGTTTATAACGACCATTTAGCTAGTTTGGGAGCAAGAGAAATTACGCGAGATCATTTCCTTAAAATACTCTCATAAAGAAGAAAATGTGTATTTTGGCACTGTATAAACAAGATGAATTTATGAAGAAATTATTTTTTTTACTCTTTTTTTCAACCATGATGGTAATGTCTTATGGTCAGAATAGCAACCCAAAAATCGATTTCAATCAGGATAAAACCTTGTGGCAAAATTTTACCTATGATATTGGAAATATTTTTGGAGGTATGGGACATGCCTATAGTAGACCTTTTCATTGGAAAAAAAAGCAATGGAATAATTTTTTATATGTAGCTGGGGGAACTGCTGCTTTGTATCATGTAGATGATGAGTTTGACGGTTGGGTAGACGGTTGGAGAAGAGATGTGCCAGGAGGATTGGTAGATTATGGAAATGAGTATGGTAGTCCGAATAATAATTATATGATTACGGGGGCTGTATACCTGACAGGTCTGTTTATCAAAGATGAAAAATTACGTCGGACAGGAGTATTGCTAATTTCTTCAGCTTCAGCTGCTGGGTTATTACAGCAAGTATCTAAAAGAATTATTGGAAGAGCAAGACCTAGAGCTAACAGAGGGTCTGATGTATTTGACCCATTTCACATAGATAGAGTTAGAGATTACGATTCTTTTCCTTCAGGTCATGCGATGCTAGGATTTACAAATGCATATGCGATTGCAAAACAGTTTAAAAACCCTTGGGTAAAAGCTGGTCTTTACACTATTGGAGCCATTCCTGGAATTATACGGATTGTAGATCGTTTTCATTGGATTTCTGATGTAGCATTTAGTACCGTTCTAAGTATTTTTATTGTTGAAGCAATCGATAAATACTTAGATAAAAAATATGATAAAAAATACAACGACAACAGAGTTGAAAAGAATATTTCTTGGGATCTGCAAATGTCACCTAGAGGTGTAGGTGTTGTGATGCGATTTTAATAATTTTCAACCTTCCTTATTTCTTATCTAAACGATTTAGCTGTCTTTTAAAATACGCCGTATTAGGAGAAGCCTGTTTTTCAGCTAAAGAGAGTGCTGTTTGGTAAACTTTTTTAGCTTCTGACAATTTGTTTAACCTTTCATATGCTCTTGCCAAACTATTAAGAGCTGGAAAAGATTCTACATGTGTTTTGGTGTTTTGTTCTAGTAATTCTAGCGCCAAATTTTCTTGCTTGTCATTGAGTAGCATGTTTGCTAAACGTCTCATAGTATTTTCAGGAATTACATTTTCACTTTGGTATTTAACGGCTCTGTTGGCATAATATGTTTTTAATTGAGGCATTCCCCCACGATCTGTATACTCTTTAAAACTTGTATAGCTTGGCGATTGAAAATCGTAAAAAACTTCTGTAAAACCTTTGTAAATAGTTAGGTAGGGTGTAGTCATGTGAATTTGATTTTCGATAAAATCATATTTCCAACGCAATGTTTTAGGGGCCTCTTTTTCTAATAAATCAACAAATTTATTCATAGCTTCAGTTGCTCTGTTTCCTTCAGCTTCAACTTCTGTTAGAGTGAAATATAAAGGTTTGTTTACTGTTTTTTCACGCTTAAATAACTCTTGAAACTTGGTAAGTAATTCAGAGTTAAAAATTTGAATTACTGGACTTGCTGCAATATAATTGTCAAATAACCCTGGTTCTGTAGCTAAGTAATTAAGTGCAAAAGCTCCAGCCATAGAGTGACCAAAAAGCGTTTTGTTTTTTAAAGTTCTGTAATTTTCAGAGACAAACGAAATTACTTCTTTTTTAATATATTCTTTAAAGGTATCTCTCTCGCTTTCTAAATCTCTTCCCCTAGTTCCTTGGTTATTTGGAATGGCTACAATAATGCTTTCTGGCATTCTTCCATTTTCTGCTAATAAAGTCGCAGCATTTATACTATGTGAAAAATGATTGTTTCCGTCTAAGACATAAATTACAGGGTACTTTTTATTCGAATCTTTATAACTTGCTGGCGTATGAATCAACAGCGTACGCTCTTCTTTTAAGATGTGCGATTGAATTTTATAACTCTGTCCTATCTCTACAGAGATAGATTCAGAGATTGTATTTTGCTGTGCATAAAACGTAGTAAAAAAAAGGATTGCAAGTAGTGTTGAAATTTTTATTTTCATTTGAAAATTAGTTGAATTTAACGGTAAAAGTAGCCTTACTGCAAACTTTTCCTAGCGTCAAAATTTAAGTTGTGACAACTTTAACATTCAATGACAATTATTTTTTAAAATCAATCTATGTGAATAAATTATCAAGATTCTAACCGTAGAATTTCTTCATTTAAAAGTACTATTAAATGTTCAGCCTTTCTACGGATACCATCACATGCATTTAACATAGAGGTTTCGGTAGAGAGTTCCCAGAGAATGATTTGCTTGAACTGAAAATCTTTCAATAAGCTCTCATAATTTACTGGTTCTAATATTATATCAATGTGAAAATACTTCATAATAGAAGGCTTGATATAGTTAATGAAATGTTCATGATACCTAGATTCTCTAGTGTACAATCGCTCATATTCTATATCATAATAGGAGGCAATTTTTAAACGAAGGCTGTCATTTGTTATGGTAGATAATCCCCTTGATTTTAAAGTTTCATAGGGTCCAATATTAGATATGAATGACGTAATACCTTTTATGTTATTCAGTTTTTCTTGAAGTATATCATCCCAATCTAATTTTTCTTCTAAATACTCTAATAAAGTTTTATAAGAATCAATCCGATGACCAAAGCCTATGATGTTTTCATTGATGTCATAGAGATCGTTTTCAACAGCATCTACAACTTCTCGTAAAGATTTTATTTCTAATACTTTTTCCTTATTTAATTGACTCCAATTACTAATCTGTAATGCAATCAGAATACCTATCACTACCAAAAATATTTCTCCAATTGCGTACATGAAGTACATTCTAGACCTTTTTTTGGATAATTGATTTAATCTGTTTTTTCTAAAAAGTTTAGCCATTTGTAATGTTTGGTTAGGTGTATAGAAAAGACATTCTTTTTTCTATTTCGTTACATTTTACGAAAAAATGATAGAAACTATTGATGGATAGTTAGATAAAAAATAATGATAATAAAGTTGAAATGCTATTTTAAATGTGAAACTAGCTCAAGTGTTCTTTAAAAAAAGCCAATGTTCGCTCCCATGACAAGTCTGCTGCAGGTTTGTCAAATCTAGGGGTAGTATTGTTATGAAAACCATGATTTACCTCCGGATAAAAATGAGCTTGGTGTGTTATTTTATGAGCTTTCAATACTTTTTCAAAAGCGGGCCAACCAGCATTTACACGTTTGTCTAACCCAGCATATTGAAGTAATAATGGCGATTTTACCTTCAAGGCATCTTTATCAGAAGGCTGTCTCCCATAATAAGGAATAGCAGCATTCAATGTAGGGATTTTTACCGCCATCATATTGGAAATCCATCCGCCAAAACAAAAACCAACCACACCTACTTTTCCGTTACAATCCTTGTGCGATTTCAAATATTCATAAGCAGCAATAAAATCTTCCAACATTTCATTCCGATCCCTTTTACGCTGCATAGTTCTACCATCGTCATCGTTTCCTGGGTACCCGCCCAATGGAGATAATGCATCTGGTGCTAAGGTTATATAACCTTCTAAAGCTGCTCTTCTTCCCACATCTTCAATATAAGGGTTTAACCCACGGTTTTCATGAACTACTATTATACCAGGTAATTTGGTTTTCACTTTGTTTGGAGTAGATAAAAGACCTTTAATACTTCCGCCACCTTTTGGAGAATCGTAATTGATAAATCCAGATTGTATACGCTCATCATTAGGTTGCACCAAAATAGAATCGATATAATTCGGAGAAATAAAACTCAATAAAGCGGGCAAAGTAATTGCACCAACTGCATATAAAGATAGCTTTTGGATAAATTGTTTTCTATCCATTTTGTTATGGGCATAATCATCGTATAAATCAAATACTTCTTGACTGATGTCTTCTTTTTTGAGTTCTTTCATGATTGTAAAAATTTTATTTTAGAAACTTACTGTTTGTTAGGTTGTTAAGCCAAGGTATTAAAATTTGATTTATGAATCAATAAGGTAAAAGATATTTTTTAATACAGGCAACCGATGGGTCTAAAGAATAGTCTTACTAATTAGAACTAATGATTATGGAAAAATTTCTTTACTTCTTTGTGCATCTTATCATCCCAATGATTATTGTATTGCTGCTAATCAGGAGGAAGCCAAAATCTAAAATTGACTTAATTACTTCTTCGGGATTATTATCGTCAATAATCATTTTTTTATATTTATGGGGACAATGGCCACTTGTAGGGAGCTATTATCTAAGATATTTAATGGTTGCTATCCTTCTCTTAATACTCTTTTATTTTGTTAGAAGATTTCCTACTTTAACTTTTTTCTGGCCTAAAAACAGAAAAAGGCTTTTTTTAACAATACCAGTCGGATTGTTGTCAATATATTTATTGATGATGAGTATCACTATAATTAATGGAAGTAAATATTCTGAAAAAAGCATTGAGCTTTCTTTTCCGCTTAAAAATGGAAACTTTTATATTGCTTCTGGAGGTTCTAATAAATTAGTTAATAATCATATGAGAGATTATCCTAATTCTCAAGAATTTGCTATAGATATTAATAAGCTAGGGAAATATGGAGAGGTAAGCAATAGTTTCCTGTCAACAAGGAATACAAGTCATTATATATTTTCTACTTCTGTACATTCTCCATGTGAAGGCCTTATTGTTCAGAGTGCTGATGGAATTGAAGATAACTTAGAGACATCGACCAATGTAAGTCGGAAAAACGGAAAAGGGAATTATATTACAATCAAATGTGATAAAGCATATATTTCATTATATCATATGAAAGAAAACAGTGTATTGAAAGCTGTTGGAGATCGTGTTGAAAAAGGAGAAGAGATAGGATTAGTTGGTAACTCAGGGTTTTCCCAAGAACCGCATTTGCATATTCAAGCAGCTGTCTATAACTTAGATTCTGTATTGGTTGGACTTCCGATAAAATTTGAAAATGGTTTCGTATCTAAAAATGATATAGTTTCGAATTAAAAGACAATCAAGACATAAGGGTTAAAAAATCTTTCAAAATGCGTTCTATGAGTTCAGATACGCTGGGAATATCATTTATGTTTTGAATACTTTTTCCAGCATACTGAGTCATCGCTTCTATATTTCCAGAAACGCCATTTACTGGTGCGCTAAAACTATATCTTTCAATTTTTTTATCTAAAGAGTTTGTCCCAAGAATATCGTATTCTCCTGGCCTATTTCCGACTTTAGGGCACCCGTGTGTTTCCCAGTTATTAAATGTTGAATTTCTTAAAATCCGATGAATAGAATTGTCCCATCCTTTGTTCATGCACACAGTTAAGACAGTGTCATTAAGTTTAGATATAACCAATGCTTTTTTATAATCTGGATGCGCACCACTTTCTTTTGTCGCAACAAAACGAGAACCCATAACCACACCAGCAGCACCTTTTGTGAGGTATTTATGAATGTCTTCTCCAGTTGCAATACCTCCAGATGCTATAACGGGAATGTCTTTGGCAACTCTTAAAACTTCTTCCAAAGCCATGTCAAGAGATCGAGTAGCATGCACATGTCCACCAGCTTCCAGTCCTTGACAAACTAGATAATCGGCCCCAATAGCAATGGCCTTTAGCGCACTTGCTTCTCCAGTTACTTGAATACCCATAATGCCATTGTTAGATTTTATGGTGTCAATCATATTTTTATTTGGTAAGCCCCAAGAAAACTGTATTATTTTCACACCTAGTTCAAGAGATTTAAAAAGGGCTATAGGTTCAAAATTTAATGCAAAATTGACAAAGAAAGGATTGTCAGTTTTGGCTTTTACGGCTTCAATAGTTTTTTGGGCACTTTCAGGATCAGACCAACTTAAAGCTAGTCCACCTAGACTACCAGTGTTGCTAACAGAAGAAGCTAATTCGGGAGTAGCGATTCCACCTACAGGAGCTTGAATAATAGGGTATGTTATGCTTAATAAAGAATTTAATTTTTTAGTATTCTGGGAGAATTGATATTCCATTTTGACGATGTTGGTTTGTTAGGATAAAACGAAAATATTAGATTTTCATTTAAGAATGAAACCAAATTATTTGAGTTGACTTATATTTGACACTACAATTTGCTGACCTTTTAATTTCAACAAAAAGATGAACATACAAAACGCACAACAACAAGTAGACGAGTGGATTCAAAATCATGGAGTTCGTTATTTTAATGAACTCACCAACATGGCACAACTTACTGAAGAAGTAGGTGAGGTGGCACGTATTATTGCTAGGAGATATGGAGAACAAAGTGAGAAGGAATCCGATAAAGGAAAAGATTTAGGAGAAGAGTTAGCAGATGTATTGTTTGTAGTCTTGTGTTTGGCAAATCAAACAGGAATTAATCTTCAAGAGTCTTTTGAAAAGAAATTAGATATTAAAACCAAACGCGATCACGATCGTCATCATAACAACGAAAAATTAAAATAATGGCATTATCAGAAAATATAAAAAAAGGAGCTTTTTGGGTAAATGTATGTAAAGTTGGTTTTGTTTTTTTAATCATCATCACCATTATTTCTCTATGTATCTATAGCTTTAAAGATATCATCGCTTTTAATTGGGATGCAGTTGCTGAAACCAACTTTAGGAACGGGAATTGGAAACGATTCTTTGCTAGTAAGGCAATCGCAAGTACTGTATACGGGATTTATGTTAGTAATAAGAATATGAACTAAAAAAGCGCCCCTTAGGGGCGCTTTTTTGTTTAATCTAATTGAATCAAATCAATCTGACTGTCTTTTACTTTCTGATTGAGTACTTTCACTCGATTGCTAAATATAGCATTGAGTTTTGCTAGCTCTTTATCAATTTCTTTTGTAATCTCATTTTTAAAATCAATAGCTTGCTTTGTTGGAGCATAACTTCCAATTCTAGTTAATGAATTTAAGTGCGCCAATTTGTTGTTCAAACGAATTGGGAAATTCAAAGGATCTTGACCACTCTTGCTTTTAGTTTGATACAAGGTTTCCTCAACTTTTGTCATATCTTTTACTAAGGCATCAGCATAATCTAATAAAACTTTGTGTTTTTTCTTGTCTTTGATTGATTTCTTTAAAGCTGTAACCTGTGTTCTAACTTTCTTTACACTTTTTAATGCTTTGTGAATTTCAGTCATCTTATCATTAATACTATTAATGAAATCAAACTGAGCTTTGGCATCTGCTAAAGTCGTTTCTGATACTGGGTTCCTTAAAATTGTAAAGTTTTGAGTTTTTGAAGTTTCACCTACTTTTAAGGTTACTTTATAATCTCCAGATAAAGCCATTGGTCCGCCTAAAGAAGCCCACCACAAAATCATTCCTTTAACACTTTCGGCTCCTGGATACATCATATTCCAATAGAAAATATTGTTTCCATCCTTAACGGTCAATTTTGTTTCTTTCTTTTCCTTGTTAGGTTTGGTGCTATAGGTTTTGATATGCTTTCCATTGCTATTGTGAATACTTAAAGAAACCACATCTTTTTTTCCTTTCTCTTTAATATAATAGTTGATGGCTACTCCACCAGGATGATTTGTTCCAGCAGTTTTTGAAGTTCGTCCATTACCACCACCCATTCTATAACTATCTTGAGGTTTAAAAAGGATCACATCTTCCTTGAGAGTACTTCTTGTTAATTGATGTATTGGTGTTAAGTCATCAATCATCCAAAAAGAACGACCTTGTGTTGCGGCGATTAAATTATCATTTTTAATAGCTAAATCTGTGATAGGAACGATTGGTAAGTTTAATTGAAATTTTTGCCAACTACTACCATCATTAAAAGAAATATACATTCCTCTTTCCGTACCTGCATATAACAACCCTTTCCGTTTTGGATCGGCTCTCATAGCTCTAGTAAAATCTTCACTTCCAATTCCGTTGGTAATTTGCTTCCAAGATTTTCCGTAATTCTCTGTTTTGTATATATAAGGTAGGTAATCTCCTGCTTTGTATTTTGTTCCTACAATATAAGCACCTCCTTTATTGAAAGGATCAATTTCAATACAATTAATCATCATCCATTCTGGCATTTTTTTAGGAGTTACATTGGTCCAGTTTTTTCCACCATCTTTGGTAACATGAACCAATCCGTCGTCAGAACCTGTCCAAATTAAATCCTTTTCATATTTAGATTCGTTGACAGCGAAAATGGTTCCATAGTATTCAACACCTGTATTGTCTTTGGTAATAGGACCTCCTGAAGGACCTAATGTTTTTGGATCGTTTCTAGTTAAATCAGGACTGATAACTTCCCAAGACTGACCTTCATTGGTAGTCATATGCAGATGGTTAGAAGCAGCATATAATTTGTTTTTTTGATTGGGAGAGAACATGATTGGGAAATTCCATTGAAAACGATATTTAAAATCTTCAGCACCATGTCCCATCGGGTCGTCTGGCCAAACATTTATAGCCCTTGTCTCTCCTGTTTTATGATTTCTTCTTGTTAGGAAACCACCATAACTTCCACCGTACACAATATCATTATTGTTTGGGTCTACTGCTAAGTGAGCACTTTCTCCTCCAGCTGTCGACTCCCAATCGGCTTCACCAATAAAACGACCTTGTGTTCTATGCGGAATTCTTACTGTTGAATTATCTTGTTGCGCTCCATAAATTCGATATGGAAAATGATTATCCGTCGTAACTCGATAAAATTGTGATGTTGGCTGATTAAAATAAGTACTCCAATTAATTCCAGCATCAAAAGAAATTTGAGCACCTCCATCATCACCAATAATCATTCGTTGGTTGTCTTCAGGAGCAATCCATAAATCGTGATGATCTCCATGCGGAGCATTGTATGTTTTGTAGGTCTTTCCACCATCGGTAGATTTGTGGTAACGTACATTTAACACATATAAAATATTTTCATCCTGAGTATCGGCATACAAGCGTGTGTAATACCAAGCACGTTGACGTAATTTACGTTCGCTATTAATTAATGACCAAGTTTTACCAGCATCTGTAGACTTATAAACACCTCCTTTTTCATTTTCAATTAAAGCCCAAACAATGTTTGAGTTTACAGGTGAAACAGTCACGCCACTAATTCCCCAAAGCCCCCCCGGAAGACCTTTGTTGGTAGAAATATTTGTCCAAGTTTCTCCTTCATCTGTACTTTTCCATATAGCAGATCCATCTCCGCCACTTGATAAACTATAAGGAGTTCTTCTAATATTCCATGTAGTTGCATACAAAACCCTTGGATTGTTTGGATCGATAATTAGATCGACAACTCCAGCGTCTTTGTTTGCAAATAATGTTTTATTCCATGTTTTTCCTCCATCGACAGATTTATAAACACCTCTCTCTTCTGAAGACTTGTATAAATCTCCCATAACACCAGCATATACAATGTCTGGATTTTTAGGGTGAATTCGTACTCTTGGAATATGACGCGCATTTTTGAGCCCCATATGTTCCCATGTTTTTCCTGCGTTCACAGATTTCCAGATTCCATCACCCGAAGAGACATTTCCACGAACGGTTTTTTCGCCATTTCCAACATACATTACGTTGTTATCCCATTCGCTTACTGCAACAGCTCCTACTGAACCACCAAAAAATCCATCAGAAATGTTCTCCCAAGTATTTCCTGCGTCATTAGTTCTCCAAACTCCACCTCCGGTAGACCCCATGTAAAATAGGTTGGCTTTTCCGGAAACACCGGTTACAGCTGCACTTCGCCCACCACGAAAAGGGCCAATATTTCGCCATTTAGTAGCGCTATAATATTCTTCAGAAAATTTGGTAGAATTCTTTTGTGCGTTAACTTTGTGGCTTTCAGAAATAAAAAGGCACACAAAGACAAAAAGTATTTTTTTCATTTTAGTTAGTTTGTTTTATGGAGCCTAAATTTAAGCAATTAAAATCAGAGTAAAATAACGATGAATATTCATATTGAAGGTGTTGAGAATAAGTTAATTAGAAAAAGTATAGTAATCTCTGGTTCTAAGAGCGAATCGAATCGATTGTTGATTCTGCAAAAATTGTTTCCTGAAATTTCCATTGAAAACCTCTCTGATTCTGATGATACAAATCATTTACAGCATGCCTTATCTACTGAAGATGAAGAAATAAATATTGGTCACGCTGGAACTGCAATGCGATTTTTAACCGCATTTTTCGCTTCGAGAGAAGGTAGAACGGTAATTTTATCTGGTTCTGACCGTATGCACAATCGACCAATTAAAGTTTTAGTAGATGCTTTAAGAAATTTAGGAGCTGATATCTCATATGTTGAAAAAGAAGGATATCCACCCTTAAGAATTACAGGAAAGAAATTGACTAAAGATTCAGTTCAAATTAATGGAAATGTGAGCAGTCAATATATTTCTGCATTGCTATTGACAGCTGCAAGTTTACCAAATGGACTGACAGTTGAATTGATTGGTGAGATTACTTCAATTCCATATATCAAGATGACTTTGTCGTTGTTAAACCAATTAGGAATTGAAACGCATTTTGAAGGCCAGAAAATTACTGTTAAACCAATTGATAATGTTCAAAAGCAAACGCTAGTTGTAGAATCTGATTGGAGTTCTGCTTCGTATTTTTATTCTATTGTCGCCCTGAGTGATATTGATTCAGAAATTAAATTAACATCTTATAGAAAGGAAAGCCTGCAAGGCGATTCTGTTTTAAGTGAAATATACCAACATTTTGGAGTGGAAACTACTTTTATAGAGAATTCAATCATCTTAAGAAAGGTAGAAGATGTTATGCATACTGATGTGAATGTACAAAGGTTGAAACTTAATTTAATTAAAGCGCCAGATATTGCTCAAACCATAGCAGTTACTTGTTTTATGTATTGTATTGGGTGTGATTTAACAGGTCTCCACACATTAAAAATTAAAGAAACGGATCGTTTAGAAGCATTGAAAGAAGAGTTGACAAAGTTGGGAGCGACTATTACAGTAACAGATCATAGTTTGCATTTAGAAAGTACGACAGAAATCAATCAAAATATATCTATAGAAACTTACCATGATCACCGTATGGGAATGGCCTTTGCTCCTTTAGCAATGAGGGTTCCAGTTGAAATTATAGATGCAAAAGTTGTAACAAAATCATACAAGAATTTTTGGGCAGATTTACAACAGATTGGTTTTCAGTTGATCGAAAAGTAAATTAAACAGTCAAACACTTGACAACGCCTATTTCCAAATCGTATATTTGCCGCCGTTACAACAAATTCTACATATGAAATTATCACACTTTAGTTTTGATTTGCCAGATGAATTATTGGCAGAATATCCATCTGAACACAGAGATGAATCACGTTTAATGGTTTTGAATCGCAAAGAACAAACCATTGAACACAAACTGTTTAAAGACGTTATAGGTTACTTTGAAGAAGGTGATGTAATGATGTTAAACAACACAAAAGTATTTCCTGCGAGAATGTTTGGAAATAAAGAAAAGACAGGTGCTAGAATTGAAGTGTTCTTATTAAGAGAGCTAAATGCTGAAAATAGATTGTGGGATGTTCTGGTAGATCCAGCAAGAAAAATTAGAATTGGGAACAAATTGTTTTTCGGTGAAGATGATAGCTTGGTGGCAGAGGTAATTGACAATACGACCTCTAGAGGTCGTACGCTACGTTTCTTATTTGATGGTGATTACGAGGAGTTTAGAGAGAAACTTTTAGAATTAGGACAAACGCCATTACCAAAATATATTCAAAGAGAAGTAGAAGCTTCTGATGAAGAAAGGTTTCAAACAATTTTTGCAAAACATGAAGGAGCTGTGGCGGCACCAACTGCTGGATTACACTTCTCTAAACACTTAATGAAGCGTTTAGAAATTAAAGGAGTAGATTTTGCGGAATTGACTTTACATGTTGGTCTAGGTACATTTAGTCCTGTTGAAGTAGAAGATTTGTCGAAACATAAAATGGATTCAGAGCAAATTGATATTCCTACAAATACAGCGGCTATGATTAATAAGGCCATTGAAGAAAAAAGAAGAATTTGTGCTGTGGGAACTACGGTAATGCGTACTGTTGAATCTTGTGTTTCTGCAAGCAATAGATTGAATGAATATAATGGTTGGACAAATAAATTTATTTTCCCTCC